>Ga0209800_10002237_pt1 | contig 17506 bp, 12 predicted proteins | sample Higcelweek8metaG_FD_187174 | JGI IMG/M metagenome (GOLD analysis project Ga0209800, IMG submission 187174) | Freshwater pond sediment microbial communities from the University of Edinburgh, under environmental carbon perturbations - High... | ecosystem: Environmental > Aquatic > Freshwater >...
AACAGGTTGCCCCAGTCCATCAATACCATTCCATGGTATAGTTTCCCATGTATCACAACCGGGGGTACCAGTTACATCTGCAGTAAGCAATACATCCTCCCCATTATTGGTTCCCTGAGGGGCTATGTCAACATTTAGCGACAAGGACCCTGGTTTGTTAACTTTAACAAGAATATCTACCGACCCATCGCAGTTTGAATTACTGTTTACATCGCAAATTTGCCCAAAAGTACCAGTTGGGAAAACAATATTATCCGGGTCATTGAGAAAAATTTTAAACTGGGGAAAGTCTCCTGGCCACTGACTCTGATTTAAAGCAGTTCTTGAAAGTCGGTCATTAACCCAATCACCTGTATTTACTGCTCCCCAGGGATTACAATAAAACATAAAATGTCCGCCTTGCCACCTGTTAATATTGAGCTTGGTAACAATTGCATCATCAGAAAGAATATAGAATTCAGTTTCAGGCGAATTTCCACCTTCAATCTGATCAGAAAATTGCCATGCTTTACTCCATACTCTACCTGGCTTCTCTGTATTTCCGCTATAAACGCTTATATCAAAAAATTCCAGAATGGTGCCACTCATCCCTGCTGTTGATCCTGAAGCATCATTCGCAAACTCGAGATAGTAATTTCCAACTTTTGTGGGAGTGAGTATTAGTGGCTTGTATCCTGTTGGGTTTGTTGCGCCAAACTTAGGCCCGGCTACAGCTTCATTCCAGTTAGTTATAAACCCGTCAGTACCGGTTGTGGGTTGAGTAGTCAGCGAGAAACCCGGAACAACATTTCCATCAGGATCCCGAAACTGGTAAAATAGTGGATCAGTACCACCGAATCCACTCTCCTGTTGTTTAAACCCAAAGTAAATAATCTCGGTGGATGGATCTGTAATATAAACATTGAGCCTGTATTTATCCACACAACCCACAGTTGCGAATGGAATTCTCTGGCCATTAGATGTCCAGCCACCGCTATAAAGTGCCAACCCCAATGAACCATTAGCTGCACTTGGCTGGTTAGGCTCCAACTGCTTCGTCCCTTCCGCATAACTTCCAGATGTGGTAAATAAGCTTATTACCATCGCTGCAAGGCAATTCCGCAACCATCTGAGAGTGTTTGAAGTAAACGAGTAACGAGCTGATAATGAGTAGATATATGTTTGCATAGCGCTTTGTTTTGAAATCAGTAAATAAGGGTTCTTAGTTCCCTAATTAACCTATAAAATTAATAACATTTTTGTAATAATGTAACATATTTTTACTTTTAAAAAAATAAAGTGTTTCACTGTATCATACGTTTTTACTGATTCTTACTTTAAAAAATTGGTTTTCGTACCCAACAACTCATTCTTTAATGCGAATGGATTATATTGTTTTTAAAAAAGCCAGCCTCACAGGCTTTTTTAGTAATTTTGACGACTTACAACAATACAGGTAAAAATATTTCTCATTCCTGTCAATATAATTTCCTTATTAATTGCTAATCAGATTACTATGTGCGGCATCGCCGGATTTTTCAATTCCAGATTAAATAAAGAGCAGGCTCTCGAAAGCATAGAGCTTATGTTACAATCTATAGCTCACCGGGGTCCCGATGCTCGAGGTACCTGGTGGAACAACGGGTTAGTTCTTGGTCATAACCGACTGAGCATCATTGATCTTAGTCATGAAGCTGATCAGCCGATGCTTTACAATGGAAATGCAATGGTTTTTAACGGAGAAGTATACAACTATCTGGAAATCCGTAACGATCTGATCAATATAGGATATCGCTTCACTACTCAATCCGATACTGAGGTGGTTATGGCTTCGTACCTCGAATGGGGGACTGATTGTGTGAATCATTTTATCGGTATGTGGGCTTTTGCTTTGTACGATGCCAAAAATGATCTTGTTTTTGCTTCGCGCGACAGGTTTGGAATTAAGCCGTTTTATTATATCCACAAAGATGGCAGCTTTTATTTTGCATCGGAACTAAAAGGTCTTAAGCCAGCACCAGTTTTCAGTAACGAATTGAATCTGAATCAGGTGAGCCGCGGGCTTCAAATGGGATGGCTTTGCTACAACGATGAAACATATTTCGATGCGGTTTCCGCACTTCCGGCAGCACATAATCTTGTTATCAGATTCAGCAGCAATGAGATTGAAGAAATTGAAATCAGCCGTTACTGGGATGTTTATACCGGCGAGTATGCTGATGTTTCGTTTGCAGAAAAGGCTTCGCATTTCAGGGAGATGTTTGCCGAAAGCATTGCCCTTCATATGCGCAGCGATGTTCCGGTTGCAACTTGCCTGAGCGGCGGACTCGACAGCAGCGCCATTGTTTCGGAAGTTCAACAACAACATCCGGGCACTTCTTATAAGTCATTCAGTATTTATTATGATGGCGATGGCGAAGTTGATGAGCGGCCATTTATCCATAAGGTGATTGAAAAATATCCTTCTATAGATCCGTTTTATAAAAAACCTACGGATGAGGAAGTGAGAGCCGAATTTCATAAAGCTTTATATCATGCTGATGTTCCTGCAACGGGTTCCTCCTTTATTTCGCAGTATTTTCTGATGAAACTGATTGCCGAAAACGGTATAAAAGTGGTTCTCGACGGGCAGGGCAGCGACGAATACCTTGGAGGTTACATGCATTCGTATTATCGATTGATAGCGGATATGATACGAGGAGGAAATTTTGGAAATGCCTTTCGAACCACCGGCGAAGTTGCTGCAAATCTGCAACTTGCAGGTATGAAGAAATATTCTCATTTTGCTAAATCCATGCTTAGCTCAGTAAGTTCGGAGCAGAAATTATATGCTATGGAATACCGGAATTATTACCCATTCTTATTGAATGAGAAACCTTCGCAAACACCATTTTATCTCACTGATACTCCGGGAACTAAGCTTGACAGATTCCTTTATAACCTGATGTTTACAACAAGCCTGCCTTCGCTGTTGCAATACGAAGACCGCAACAGTATGGCTTTTTCGATCGAATCGCGGGTGCCGTTTCTTGATCACCGCCTGGTTGAATTTGCTTTTTCGCTCAGGAATGAAGATAAAATTAAGGGTATCGAAACAAAACGAATTCTTCGTCATTCTCTGAAAAATGTTCTTCCAGAAGCCATTGTTAACCGAAAGGATAAAAAAGGATTTGTAACTCCCGGCGAAACCAAATGGCTGCGTGGCCCGCTGAATCATTTAATGGATATTAATTACTCAAATATTCCCTTCCTCCGCAAAGAACTTGTGAAAAACATTATGGAAAAGCACAGCACAGGCGACAATTCCCAATCTGTGCTTGCCTGGCGTATCGCAACCCTCAATTATTGGATTCAGAATTTTGTATAGAAAAGAATCAATCCCCTCAATCCCCTCAATCCCCTCAATCCCATCAATCCCTTTAACCCAATTCTTACTACCTTTGCCGCTTTTCAATTAAAAAATGTTAGCCAATTTTCGAAAACTCTTTCAACAATCAGCAATCTATGGGTTAGGTACTCTTTCGACCAAACTAGCTGGTTTTGTGCTTATTCCGCTGTATACAAAGAGTTTTTCAGTCGCGGAATTCGGGGTTTTAGGTTTGCTCGAAGTAAGTGCGGCGGTAGTTATTTCGTTTTTCGGATTTTCGCTTTATTCAGGATTTTTTCGTTGGTATTGGGATAAAAATTCAGAAGGTAAAAAAGAGTCTCTGTTTTTTACCGTAACAGTATTTCAAATCGGTGTAGTAATTCTCACCTATTTTGCTGCCTTACCTTTTTTAAAAGGACTATCAACATTAATACTCAAATCGCCCGATTATAGCTATTTACTGAGGCTGATGCTGATATCATCGCTTATTCAGCTTGTTCTGGTAATGCCAAATACTTTGCTTCGGTTGCAGGAAAAGCCATGGCTTTTTACTTTGGCTAATCTGATGCAACTGGTTTTTAGTCTCATAGTTACGGTATATTTTATTGCATTCAGAGGTGCCGGTATCGAGGGTATTTATTACGGACAGATCATAGGAAGCATAGCCTTTGCATCGGTACTGATACGCTATACAATAAAAAACATGGTATTCAGGTTCGAAGTAAAAATACTTTCCGAAATAATGGTTTATTGTTTTCCTCTGTTTTTGTCGGGGGTTGCGCTTGTAATGCTTAATGTTACCGACCGTTATTCGCTAAATGTGCTGGGAAACCTGGCCGATGTCGGATTGTACTCCTACGGATTCAAACTTGCTAATACATTGAATGTCTTCCTGATAACTTCTGTAAATTTTGCCATTCAGCCCATGATTTACCGGATGATGAATGCACCCGACAACAAACGATTTTACGCCAAGTTGCTTACGTATTATACATTTGGCACCATGATATTTGCACTCGGAATAATGGTATTCGGGATGGAAATCACAAAACTTTTTGCTAAACGGGTCGAATATTTTGATGCATGGTATATTTTTCCGTTCATTGTTTATTCTATCGTTTTTGGTATGATGAAAGACGTAGCCACAACAGGATTAAGTATCACAAAAAAAACAAAGGTCATTGCTGTAACAGTTATCATTACAGCATCTTTAAATCTTTTGCTTAATGCTACATTGATTCCGCTTTTTGGAAACCAGGGCGCTGCACTTTCAAAAATGCTTTCGATGTTTGTGTTTTTTGCACTTACTTATTACTATGCACAAAAAATATATCCGATTCCTTACGAGTTGAAAAGGATTATGTTGCTTTTAATACTGGCAGCAGGAATGTATATAGTTTCTGTTTTGTTTAATTCGTGGGACCTGGTTCCCCGAATTATAGCTAAATCTGCTTTAATACTTGCCTATCCGTTTGTCTTGTATATCTTTAGGTTTTATGAGCCTGTTGAGATGGACAGAATTAAAGGCGGATGGGATAAATGGCGCAATCTGTCGCAATTCAGTGAAAACATACACCGACTCATTAAAAAGTAAAATTTTATTATGAGAAACATGAAAAACATAGTCTTTCTGGGTGCCGGCTCCATTGGCACAGCTTTAGGTAATTCGCTGGCAGCCAGGCAGGATTTGAATGTAAGTTTATTATCAGTTGAACATGATGTAGTCGATACTATTACTTCGTCGCATATCAACCAGAAATATTTTCCGAATATACGTCTCAACCAGTCGTTAAAAGCAACTACTGATCAGAATATCCTGAAAAATGCCGGTGTGGTATTTATTGCTATCCCTTCGGTTGCTGTTGTCGATTACATGCAGCAAATCAGGTTGTTGCTTTCCGAAGATGCTCTTCTGGTAAACCTTGCAAAAGGATTTGGTTGCCATCAGCAGATTATTTCCCAATGTTTGGCTGAGCACCTGCCTAACCCGGTTTGTGCGCTCAAAGGGCCATCATTTGCACGCGAAATTATCAATAACAGTCCGACGGCTTTTACACTGGCAGCCAATGATATAGAATTGTGTAAACAGCTTGAGCCAATTTTTGACGATACCAATCTGTTTGTTGATATTTCCAGCGATTTGCTTGGTGTTGAAATCAGCAGTATTTTGAAAAATATTTATGCCATATTGATTGGTATTGTTGATGCACATTTTAATTCGCCGAACCTCAGGTTTATGATGTTTACCAGGGCTTTCAACGAAATGCGGAATATACTGATCCATTTTGGCGGCCACGAAGAAACCATGTTCAGGTACTGCGGAATTGGCGATTTCGGACTCACCGCTCTTAACGATCTGAGCCGTAACCGTACATTAGGATTATTGATCGGAAAAGGATTTTTTAACGAAGGAATTCCCAACAAAGTGGTACTTGAAGGCCGGATTGCCATGAGCATTATACTCGAAAAATTAGCAGTCAGCAACATGCCCGAAACTGGCTATCATATGATGCTCCAACTCGATAAGGTTTTTGCCGGCAATACTGATATTGCTGAATTCGTGAACAAAATGATTAATGAAAGATATTAATTGAAGGTGAGATCAGATTATAACATCTTGTCTAAAATTCCGGCAATTTCTTTTGTAAGTTCTTTGCGTGAATATTTCAACCGGTTGTCGGTATTGCTTTCGAGCCGTTGCTCGCTAAAACTGATAAAATAATCACCAAGTATTCGTTTCATAGAATCTTCGTTATGATAATCAGCAGTTTGTCCGGCATCAGCATTTCTAAGAATAACGGCAGCATCACCATCTTCCGGACCAATACTCAAAATAGGCCTTCCTGAACCAAGGTATTCGAATATTTTACCTGTCAGAATTCCTTTTGCATTAGGAGTATTATTGATAAGCAATAAGAGCACCTGCGATTTCTGGATTTCGTACATTACATCTCGGTGCGGCATATATTCGATACGGGTGAGATATGGTGCTAATCCGGATTCTTCAATACTTTTTAATACACCAATATCAACTTTCCCCACAAGTTTTATTCTCAATGCTTTGGCAAACAATGGCTTTTGTTTAACCATTTCGGCTAATACTTTCCAGAGTTTTAAAGGATTCCTTGCGGGATTAATACTGCCAATATGGGAAATTGTAAAATCCTCATCCAAATGGTTTTGTGGCAGGGGACTAATATCTTCTGCGTCGTATCCATTGGTAACCAGCTTGTACTCCCGATCAAAAATTCCTTTAAATTCATTCATCATATCCCTGCTTATTACCGTAACTTCAGTAGCCGATAAAAGTACTTTTTTCTCAAGTTTTTGATGAAGTTTGTCAGCAACCGAAGTAAGTTTAAGCTGGTGATAAAAATCAATTCCGGTCCATGGATCACGAAAATCAGCTAACCACGGAATGTTAAATATTTTATTTAACTGCATTGCAATCAGATGCATGGAATGCGGCGGCCCGGTTGAAACTATTGCATCAACCGGATTATCTTTCAGATATTTTTTCAAAAACTTAGCTGACGGATTGATCCAGAAGCGGCGGGCATCAGGTATAAAAAAGTTACCTCTCAGCCATACAGCAAATCCTTCGGCCCGGTTGGGCTTTTCTTTTTCCTGAAGGAAACCGGCATTTACTTTTTCGCCGGGTTTCATGCCCACAAAACGCTTGTAAGCGGAATAAGGTTCAAATATCGGCAACCTGATTACCGTTAATCCTTCGGGAATATCCTTTTCCAGGGAATGATCCACAGCAGGTGCTTCAGGATTTTCGGGCGTGTAAATTACAGGTTCCCAGCCATATTCGCGCAGATATTTGCTGAATTTGAGCCATCGTTGCACACCTGCACCACCGCTTGGAGGCCAGTAATAAGTTATAATAAGTACTTTGCGAAGTGCGCCTTTACTGCCCATATATGAGCCTTTTAGACTTTTTTGTCAGTTTCGGTGCTGCGTTTTGCCATAAGACCTAATGTCCCTAATGCAAGCAGAACCAGCAAAATGGACGATGCATAGGCTATCTTTTCACCTGTGGCGTATACTTTAGGTTCGAATTTAAATTCGATAGTATGACTTCCGGCAGGAACAATCATCGCACGCAATACATAATTTGCTCTGAAATAAGGAGCTGACTTGCCATCAATATAAGCGTTCCACCCTTTGTCATAATATATTTCGGAGAACACAGCCAATTGATCACTACCAGTTTGTGATTTGTAAGTCAGGTGGTTAGGCTTATAATCGGTCAGGGAAATAGTGGCAGTAGAATCCTTGCTGATTATCCTGCCCTCAAGCTGGCTGGCAAAACGTTTATCATACACCGCTGTTTCGGTAGGAACAAAATCAGTGAGAGCATTAATTTCCTCATCGGCATTATTTACCATGCGGGCATTATTAACAAACCAGACATTACCAAGTGCTTCCATATTAATCTGCATCTGAGGCTGCCCTCCTTGTGGATCAGGAACAATAAAATACTTGGTGTTGAGCATGTTATAAACATTCATGTTGCCTTTTGCAAGATGAAAGTCAATAAGCTCCTGGTAACGGCGGAGTTTTGCTCCATGATAACCCCCAAGCGATTTATGGAAATAGGAAGTACTGGCATCAGCAAATGGATTACCAACGGTTTGGTTGAAAACCCTGAAATTCGGGTCCTTGTCCTTCATTATTATTTCATCAGCAACACTGGGCTGAAAAGGAACGGCATCAACGCTTTTACGCACAAAACTGTCATTATTCAGGTAACGGCGGTTTACAGTCCACATATCAATTAGGAAAAGCATGATAAGCACCGAGAAGAGCACCAATGGAGTTTTTATCACAACTTTGTTAACCATGGCCCATATGGCGGCTCCTGCTAACAGTATAAATAATAACGACCGGAAAGCGTCGGCACTGAGAATGGCAGCGCGATCCTGACGAAGCGGCTCAATAAGCCATTCAGGTAAATTGGCATCAACCGACGCAGCAAAACTAAAAATACTGCTTCCTGCCAAAGCAAAAAACAAACTGATACCACCGGTAATACCAATGGAATAATAAAGATATTTAGTGAGTTTTTTTCTTTCAATATCTCCCGAAATAACTTTCTGTAACCCGAGGATGGCCAGCAAAGGAATACACAATTCGGCGATAACCAGAGTCATCGATACAGCCCTGAATTTGTTGTATCCCGGCACGTAATGCAGGAAAAAATCAGTCAGAGGCATAAAGTTTTTACCCCATGACAACAAAATTGAAAGAACTGTTGCCGCTAAAAGCCACCATTTAAACCTGTTGTCAACAACAAATAATGCAAGTACGAAAAGGAACATTATGATAGCCCCGATATAAACGGGCCCAGCCACTCCTGGCTGAGTTCCCCAGTAAAGTGGTAAAGCTTTGATAATGTTTTTGGCCTGGTTGCTGTCTATGTTATTTTCTTTGAGAGTTTTATAAACATTCGAATTCTCAGAAAGTGCTCCTTGTGACGATCCCCCGTTGAAATTAGGTATCAACATGGTGAAGGTTTCCATCTTACCATAGCTCCAACCTGTTGCATAATCTTTATCCAATCCGCTTGTGCGGTTCGTTTTTTCTGTTGTAAGTTCTGTTTTTCCACGTATAGTTTCCTTGCCGTATTCGTAAGTAGCCCAGATGCTTGTGATATTAGTAGCAAGTGCCAGAATTGATGCAATCAGTAAAACTCCTGTGGCTTTGGCAAACCCGGGAAGTTTTTTCTCCCTGATACTTCCTATTAATTCGGTTACAACAAAAATACCTGCAATTATCATCAGGTAATAGGTAATCTGCAAATGATTTGTGAGCAATTCGAGCGAAAGAAAAATAGCCGCCATTATTCCGCCGGCAATATATCGCCCTCTGTATGTGAGTATTATCCCTGCAAGAACCGGAGCCATATAACCAATGGCATGTGCTTTGCTGTTGTGTCCGGCCTCGAAAATGATAAAAAGATACGACGAAAACGCAAAAGCTACTGCTCCCGCTATGGCAAGCCATTTATCAACCTTTAACACCAAAAGCAAAATGAAGAATCCAATCATATACAGAAATAACATTCCGGCAGGCTGGGGCAGGTATAACTGCATCAACTGATCGAGATACCGAAGAACATTTCCTTTATAACGAACCGAAATCTGATAAGCCGGCATCCCTCCAAACATACTGTTGGTCCACAAAGCTTCTTCTCCGGAACTCTCGCGAAAGTCCGAAATCTCTTTCGACATTCCCTTCCATTGGGTAATATCTGATTGTTTGAGCTTCTTTCCTTCGAGCAACGGGCTAAAATAGGCCAGTGAAATAACGAGAAATATTACGACTGCCGAAAGATAGGGGAGAACTTGTTTGAAACTGATGTTCTTCATTTGATATTGGCTTTAGTTTTGGTTATGATGTAAAAATCGGATGCCCGTTTATTTAATTTCTTCGTAATCCACATACTCTCCGTCATCAGGATTATGGGCTTTATTTTTATCCTTGTCAACAAAAGTAATTGAGACTTCGCCTTCTTTTTTTTGCACCGGACTATTGCGCTGATACTGATTTTGTTCGGTAAAACGTTGCTGGAAATCTTTGATGTATTTCTTCATTAACGCAGGGACTATCAATCGCGTAATAATTTTATATACGGCATAAACTACCGTGAGAATCAATATGAGTCGGAAAAGGCCTGGTAATGAAGCTTCGTAAATGATAAGTTGCATCGCTTGTTAAAAAGAAGGGCTAAATTACTATTTTTTCCTTAATTGGAAGCAGGCGGAAGCGAGTTAACCTCAATAATTCGAACCTTTAAAACAATAAAATTTATAAAAAAGGAATAATTGCTTGTTACGAAAGGAAAAATTGCCTATTTTTGTTCAGGTTAAAATTTACTTATCATGAAAGCTAAAGAAACGGAATTGGAAGATCCGGCAGTTTTATACGGTGTTCCCGGGCAAATTACTGACAGCGAAGTTCTTACTTATCTTCAAACTAAAGATATTAACTGGAAGTATGTTAACGCTATAAAATCACTTACTGATTTTAACGATGAGATTATTTCTGATTGGCTCAATATCAGTGTTCGTACATTTAGATCATACAGGCAGCCGGAAAATAAATTTAAAGCTAATACAAAAGAGCAGATAATTCTTCTTTTATCCCTTATCAGGCATGGAATACAGGTATTTGGATCAGCTAAAGAATTCGACAAATGGCTTCAGGGAGTGAATTTTTATTTTGATGGAAAAACGCCGAATTCATTTTTGAGTACAGTTACCGGAATACGGTTTGTTGATGATAGTTTAACCGCAATGGAATATGGGGATAACGTGTGAAATAAATTATGGAAGTTTTTAAAATCTGTAAGGAAGAATATTCCGGGAGTCTTAAATCTTCGGGTAGTGCCAATAGGTGGAATTTGCGGGGTCAGAATGTAATATACGCAGGTTCAACCCGCTCGTTATCTAACCTGGAATTAGTTGTTCGCCGAAGTTCCATTATTCCTGTTTCCAACTACAAGGTTGTTGTTATCTCTATTGCCGATGATGACTACTTGTTCAAACAAATACATATCAATGAGTTAGTTGAAAATTGGAGGACATTGGCAGCATATTCAAGTCTTCAGGAAATAGGATCAAAATGGTATATATCGCAGGGGTCTTTAATTCTAAAAGTTCCATCTGCCGTGATTCCTTATGAATACAATTATATTATCAATACTGAACATCCCGACTTTACAAAGTACGTTCATGTAGCAAGGGTAGAGGATTATTTCTGGGATAACAGGTTGTTTTGATTCACCGATTTTGGATTCAGGAAAAATATTTTCAAAGATTTACAGTATTGCGTATTAAAATCTTACCAATATAAAAACAAAAGGAGGCAGGCTGTTAAGCCTCCTCCGGAATGCATTTATCTTAAATGGAGCTGTTTTTTCAATCAACAGCACTATGCGAAAAAGAATTATTTCCCTTCGTCGGAAACAGTCAGTTTCTTTCTGCCACGGGCCCTGCGTGCTGCAAGTACTCTGCGTCCGTTAACAGTTGACATTCTAAGTCTGAATCCGTGTTTGTTTTTTCTTTTCCTTACTGATGGTTGGAAAGTCCTCTTCATGATTGGTCGTTTTTAGGGGTGCAAAGGTAAGAAATGTAATGGATTTACCAAATGGTTTGTAAAAAAAATCCTTACCCGCTGATATTTCTTTCAACAGGTAAGGATTTTGATATTTAACTATGCAACTGCTCCTTCTTTTAAAGGTGCATCTTTCAGTGTGTTAACCAGGTAATTCCAGAATTTTTCGACCGAAGCAATATGTACTTTTTCGTCCGGCGAATGTGGGTAACGGATGGTTGGTCCAAACGAAATCATATCCCAGTTCGGGTAAACTCCTCCAAGCAAACCGCACTCAAGGCCTGCATGTATAGCTTTTATCTCAGGAATACGGCCATATAATTTTTGATACACATCCTGCATAGTGATAAGGATAGCAGAATTCATATTCGGCTTCCAGCCGGGATAGGTTCCATCGAGAACTACTTCAGCGCCTGCAAGTTCAAAAACATCTTTTATCATCAATCCAAGATCCTTTTGAGCCGAATCAACTGAACTGCGGAGAAGACACTGAACAAAAATTTTGCCATTAACCGATTTTACACTGGCAAGGTTAGTTGATGTTTCAACCAGTCCTTTCATATCGTCGCTCATGCGCATTACCCCATTCGGGCATGCGTTTATTGCTTTCATAACTTTATCGAGCGACGCAGCATCAATTACCGTTGCCGGCGTTGAAGTTGCGGCAATGGTAAATTTCAAATCAGGTTCAACTGCTGAAAGTTCGCTGCGGTATAGTTTTTCGAAATCACCAACACATTTAATGAGATCATCAGCTTTTGATGGAGGAACAGTAACAACGGCAAACGATTCGCGCGGAATCGCATTGCGAAGGCTGCCTCCTTCGATGGACGACAAACGAAGATCGTGTTCAACAACTGCGTGTTGCAGAAAGCGGTTCATCAGTTTGTTGCTGTTTCCACGCTGTAAAATAATTTCGAGGCCCGAATGTCCGCCTTTTAATCCTGTGATCGACAGTTTGAAAGCTGCAACTCCTTGTTTTACTTCTTCTTCTTTATATTCAAAAGTAACGTTAGCATTTGTGCCACCGGCGCAACCTACATAAAGTTCTCCTTCGTCTTCGGAGTCGAGGTTAAGCAGGATATCGCCTTTCAGAAATCCTGGTTTCAACCCGAAAGCACCTGTCATTCCGGTTTCTTCGTCGCAGGTAAAAAGTGCTTCTATCGGTCCGTGAACAAGGTTGGTTGCTTCAAGAACTGCCATTGTTGCGGCTACACCCATTCCGTTGTCAGCGCCAAGTGTGGTTCCGTTTGCAGTTACCCAGTCACCGTCAATGTATGCTTCAATCGGATCGGTAGCAAAATCATGAGCTTTATCACTGTTTTTCTGTGGAACCATATCGAGATGGGTCTGCAGAACAATGCCCTTGCGGTTTTCCATTCCAGGGGTGGCAGGTTTACGGATAATGATGTTACCAACTTCGTCCTTAATAGTTTCCAGACCATGGGTTTTACCAAAATCAACCATAAATTGCTGAATACGGTCTTCGTGATGCGACGGACGCGGGATTTGTGTAAGGCTGTAGAAGTTTTTCCAAACAGCGCTTGGTTCCAGTTTAAAGATTTCTTTGTTCATTTTTATTTTTGGTTATAGTTTTAAGGTACTTGGATAATAAAGGTTTAGAAATTAAGGCTCAATTTCTTTGTGATCAAGGTTCAGGCTGAATGTAAATTGATTTCAGAAACCGGGTTGATAAAATTTCTATTCGCAGATGAATTTACTGTGCCAAAAGTAGTAAAAAAGGATATGGGGAAAATGTATATTTCACGATTTAGGAAGTTTATTATGACAGTTTAACATTTAACCAACATGCACTACTTTTTTTGTTTCGAAAAACGCTTCCGAAAAAAAATCGCTCAGATCAAATAGTTTGAATTTCCCTTTCAGAGGGGCAAGTTCAGCATTCAGGTCCCCACCTTTTAAATAAAGGATTCCGTTAGGTAAAGTATGTGAATTTCCTTTCCGGATACTTCCCGAAACCCATTTCATAAATTCAGGCAAAGTTGTAACTGCCCGGCTTACAACGAAATCGAATTTCTGTTTCACATCTTCTGCCCGGCAATGAATGGCTTTTACGTTCAATATTCCGGCTGCCTCGGTAACTTCATTTACAACTTTAATTTTTTTGCCTATCGAATCAACTAAGAGAAATTCCGTTTCAGGAAATAATATCGCTAAAGGAATTCCTGGAAATCCACCTCCAGTGCCAACATCCATAACTTTGGCCCCGGGCATAAACTGCATCACTTTTGCAATTCCAAGGGAATGTAAAACATGGTGTTCGTAAAAATTATCCATATCCTTACGCGAAATCACATTGATCCGGCTGTTCCATTCATTATATAATGCTTCCAACTGACTGAATTTTTCAATTGTTGCCGAATCCAGGTCAGGAAAATATTTGAGGATTAGTTCCATTTGAGTTAAAAATATCTGCAAAAATAAGGTTACTCTTTCAATTTAAACTACAGTCCCGAATCTTTAGTGCTTCATTTAACCTGATTAGTTTATGCTTACCTTTATCAACTTCATCGAATTGTCAAATTATCAAATTATCAAATTGCCGAATTATCAAGTTGCCGAATTGTCGAATTACCGAATTGTCGATTTACCGAATTGTCAAATTGCCGAATTATCAAATTATCAAATTGTCAAATTATCAAATTGCCGAATTGCCGAATTGTCAAATTATCAAATTACCGAATTATCAAATTGCCGAATAACGGAATCCCGATTTTTCTCACCTTTGCATTATGAGCAAAGTATTTCCATTAGTTACGGTTTTGGGCCCCACTGCAGTCGGGAAAACTACCTTTGCCGCCAATCTCGCTATTGAACTGAATGCCGAAATTAACAGTGCTGATTCACGGCAGGTATACAGGGGAATGGATATCGGAACTGGGAAAGATATGGCCGATTATACGGTAAATGGTTTTACTGTTCCATCTCACCTTATTGATATTGCTGATCCGGGAACGGAATATAATGTGTTTCAGTTTCAAAGAGATTTTGAAGCTGCCCGACTGAAAGTTATTGAAAGAGGAAAAATACCGCTGATGTGCGGTGGAACAGGAATGTATCTTGAGGCAGTTTTAAAAGGATACAGTTTCGCGGAAGCTCCGTTTGATGCTGAATTGAGGAAGGAACTGGCAGATTTTCAGGATGATGAACTGGTTGCCAGGTTGCACCAATCCCGGATAGTTCATAATACTACTGATATTCTTGATCGTGAAAGATTGATCCGGGCAATTGAAATTGAAAAATACCGGTTGCAGAACAAATCGGTTCCGAAAGAAAATATTTTCCTTAATACTCCTGTGTTGGGAATCCGTTTCGATCGGAAAATTGTGCGACAACGTATAACGGCAAGGCTAATGCAGCGATTGAACGAAGGCATGGTCGAAGAAGTTCAGCATCTGATTGAAACTGGTATTACCAAAGAGCGCCTTAAGATGTATGGTCTTGAATATAAATATATTACTATGTTTTTGGATGGAGAACTGAACTATAATCAGATGGTTGCACTCCTGAATACAGCTATTCACCAGTTTGCAAAAAGGCAAATGACCTGGTTCAGACGTATGGAGAATAACGGACTTAATATCCTTTGGCTTGAAGGTGAAGATGGCCTGCAGTGTAACCTGAAAAAGGCAAAAGACTATCTGAAAATTTAATAATGTTAAAAAAGGACTAAAATTCAGGACTTTCGTTTTACTTTAGCTGAAAATTATTTAATTTGCACCCTTATACTTCAAACCGCTTGTTATGAAATCATTTCTGTCAGGATTAAACGTTCATTTGTTTGCAACAGCTTTGCTAGTTTTACTGATTGCTGGTTGTAATGATAAGATAACATATGTACCTGTAATAAAGTCGATTACGGTTACACCTGATACGGTGGAAGTGGGTGGCACCGCAATGATCGAAATTGATGCTACTGATGCTGATGATAATGAACTTGTTTATTACTACACAACTACGGGAGGCTCAATTTCAGGAGTTGGCGATACTGTTATATGGGCAGCACCAGATATAGAAGGCGTTTATCTTGCCCGTGTATTGATAGCCGATAAGGATGGTAATCAGGCCAATGACAGTATCAGGCTGGTAGTTGTCAGGAATGATACAACATCGCGAATAACCGGTATTGCAGCTTTTCCTTCCGGTATAAATCTTGATCTTGTAAATTCGAAAGTCCGGCTGTTTACTTCAAAAACCAATTGGGTTAATCATGTCGTTTTTGCCGAAACTCTAACTGAAGGATTCGGACCGATAGTGAGTTTTACGTTCGATAATGTTCCGGTCGGGACTTATTACCTCGAGATATGGAAAGATACCGATTTTGGTAATACATTAAATATCGGCGATTTCTTCGGATGGTATGGTACAGGCAATATCCTGCATCCCAGTCCTGAACCTTTTACGCTTGAATCAGGTGCTACTAAAGTGGTTCAGATTCAAATATGGGTTGTTCCTGAATAAACTTAGCATCAGAGTGATTATTTTTTTTTTGCAAGACAAACATTCTTTTTGTTCTTGTGTTTAATAGTTGTCTAATATTAATTTAAATAGATTAAACAAACCATATACATGCGACTCAAACTCAAAATACTAATACTTTTTTTAAGCATCTCTTTCACGGTTTTTGCACAAACCGGTTCGATAAAAGGAAGAGTGTTTAATATTAAAAATAATGAACCACTTCCTTTTACAAACATAATTATCAGCGGAACAACAATAGGTGCCGTGAGTGATTTTGACGGGAATTTCCTTTTTAAAGGTCTTAATCCAGGTTATGTGAAACTCGAAGCCACCTCGGTAGGTTTTGAGCGGATATCTACCGAAGAAATTTTGGTAACTAACGCCAAAACAGCATCAATTGATATCGCTATGAAAGAAGTTGCGGTTCAGATAAGTGGCGTCGAAGTTACTGCTTCTGTATTTAAACGGGTTGAAGAAAGTCCGGTGTCACTCAAGTCACTCGGGATTTCACAAATTGAAAAAAGCCCGGGGTCCAACCGCGATATTTCTAAAGTAATTCAATCCTTACCTGGTGTAGCATCCTCAGTATCATTTCGTAACGATATTATAGTAAGGGGAGGAGGACCTTCCGAAAACAGGTTCCTTCTCGATGGTATTGAAATCCCTAACCTTAATCACTTTGCAACCCAGGGTGCTTCGGGAGGGCCCGTAGGAATTATTAACACAGATTTTCTGCGTGAAGTGGATTTTTATTCCGGTGCTTTTCCTGCCAGCCGCGGTAACTCGTTGAGTTCGGTAATTGATATGAAACTTATTGATGGCAATCCCGATCGGATGGTTTATCGAGCCACGCTAGGCGCAAGCGAAATGGCATTGAGCGCCAACGGTCCGGTTAGCGAAAAAACAAATGTTCTAATTTCAGTTCGCCAATCGTATCTTCAATTTCTTTTCAGTGCCATTGGTCTGCCATTCCTGCCAACCTTTACTGATTATACTGTTAAAGTTAAAACCAAGTTTAATGTTAAAAACGAGCTAACCATTATCAGTATTGGTGCATTGGATAACTTTAAACTTAACACAGGGCTGAAAAACCCAACTGAAGAGCAACAGTACATTCTTGATTATCTGCCTGTTAATAACCAATGGAATTATGCCATCGGTGCCAACTACCGCCATTATCGCGATAACTCTTACAGCACCTGGGTTATCAGCCGCAATATGCTATATAATGAGGCATATAAATATTTGAATAATGAAGAGAACAAACCGGAAAACAAAACCATTGATTATTCGTCCTATGAGATTGAAAATAAAATTAGGTACGAAGAAGTTACACGTTTAAATGGATACAAAATAACTTACGGTGCCGGCGCTGAATATGCTAAATATGAGAATACTACTTTTCAAAAAGTCTTTATTCCTACCGGAGAAGATACAATAACCGAAATCAATTATTCTTCGGATCTCACCCTGTTTAAGTGGAATCTTTTCGGGCAGGTGAGCAAAAGCATATTTGATGAGCGGCTTTTACTTTCTTTGGGAGTCCGTTCCGAT
>Ga0209800_10002238_pt1 | contig 17491 bp, 12 predicted proteins | sample Higcelweek8metaG_FD_187174 | JGI IMG/M metagenome (GOLD analysis project Ga0209800, IMG submission 187174) | Freshwater pond sediment microbial communities from the University of Edinburgh, under environmental carbon perturbations - High... | ecosystem: Environmental > Aquatic > Freshwater >...
TTGGTCGTGGTATCCCCCTAAATAGTCGATTTGTCCACTATTGCCGTCACTGTCATTCCACATAACGGGTAAAGAGCTGTTCCCGGGTTTATAATAGGTTACGGAATAACCAGTTCTAGATGTCCCGTTACCATGCCCACTCCCCTTAAGTTCATACCATGTCTCGTCGGGTTTTCCGTTTTCGTTATCATCCACCATAACCCAGACTATTCCCGGTTCAGAATGGATAGAAGTAGCGTTACTGGATATCCTGACATTATAACCTCCATCGTTTTGGATACCATTTTTAAACGAGAAAACAATGTACCCACCAAATCCTCCCAAAGAGACCCAATAACCATCATTTATCCTGTTATTCGCGTATTCAACGGCATCTACCATGCTTATTTCTCCGTTAAACCCGGCACCACGAGTGTCATTTATATATTGACCTGGAGCAGGGAGATACTCTATAACGGTTGAATTGTTCCTTAAAATAACCTCACCTCCGTTACAACAGTTAAATAGAAAGAGGGAGCATAAAAACAATACCCTAACGAAGTGCTTCATAATTTTTTATTTAAAACACAAAGAACCAGGAATAACGCCAACCCTAAAAGTGTCGATAGGGGCAGCGTTCGCTGCATATCTATATATGATTCCCGGTTGGACATAATCTATAGCATCGGCTACATACAAATCGGAATTTAACGGGTCAACAGCTATATCATAAATTATAGTTCCGTTACCAACAACAAAGGGGAGGGAGGGTAATTGATTATCTATGACACTTATTCTCCAAACATCACTACCAAAATAGTACAAAGTATCTAAGGCCCCGTTAATTGTTATATTGGATGGAGAACTATTGGAAGGAAGATAGAAAGTACTCTCGATAATATGTGTTGAAGCATCAAATTTCTGTAGGACTGGTTGGTTTCTTCCCCCGTTTTCCCCGTTAAATGAACCATCGGCAATGACCCAAATCTTTCCGAATTTGTCTTTAATCATTGATCTGGGTTGGGGAGCGACAAGAATTGAGTCGATTATTAAGTCCGTTTTTGTGTCAACAACCAATACTTTATTGTCGTTAGACCAACAATTTACAAAAAGCTTATCACCGTAAAGTACCATGGTTTCCGTTGATGGATGGCCCTTTGTCGGTATTATACCCGTAATTTTATTTGTTTTTATATCCAAAATGGAGAGAGCTGACTGGTAAAGATCCGAGACATATGCTTTGTTTTCATCTATAAAGCATATGTTTCTAGGTGACAATAAACCTGTTATAGTGCCCTTGACCTTAAACGTATTTGGGTCGATTACGAAAATAATTGCAGAATTGTTTACCGTTATATATCCTAAACCATTATTAATGACCATACTTTGGGCAACATCCCCTAAGCTGATACCATTTGATCGGCTGAAAAGATCGTTTTGGACCTCACCAGTTGAAGATCCATAAAATGATAGCGAGGCGTTTCCGTACATAAAATTGCCTTCATTGACTATATAGACTCCACGGTCAGAATCAGTGTACCCAAAATCCTCCTCTTCAAACGGGCCGTAATCAATACATGAAGCCATTAAAAAGGGCGACATCATGTAAAAAAGATATTTTGTAAAAAGTCCCATTTTAAAATAACTCATGCTACAATGAACCAAATTAATCCCTTATTGCTACATCATCAAAACAAAAATAGGTAGGAACCGACGATCCATATTCATTTTCTATTGAACTTTCAAGGTTAAACTTTATTCCATGAACCATGCCCAACGAATAGAGATCCACTTTTGTCCATTCAGAAACAATTCCGTTAGAATTGGAAGACCTAAAGTCGGCAAGATAAAACTCAACCGTTCCTGTTTCTCTGCCGTTTTTATCTATACCAGTGATTGTCAATTTAAACCAATCTCCATTGCCATAACTAAATGCAGGTGTGAAACTGTCACCCTCCTTCATTGTTAAGGCGGCATATGTTGAATTATTGACATAAAAATGGTCGATTACCTTTTCAGTCCCGTCGGTTTTAAATCCCATGAACGTACGTGTATCAGAGCCATACAAAAACTCTGAATTATCGGCTCCGTAATGGACAGCAAAAGTCATTGATCCATTGTTACCACCAAAACCGGTAACCCCATCTTTATAGAAAACACTGCATTGGTTTGTGTAGCCAACTGTCGCGGTATCGCTCCATTGGGAAAGCGCAATACCACCTTCATAAAAATTATCGCCTAAAAGACCTATTTTCAAATCGCCAATAATATCATGGTATCCCGGATATTGTCCACCATAGAGATTACTGCCATAAATTGAATTTGCCAGGCTTTCGGAACCGACGTTTTCAAAGGTTATGGTGGTATAAGGAACTTCTCTTTCCTTTTCACAACCCACCACCATGATTGATAAAAACAAAACAAAAAATAAAAAAAACTTCTTCATAAACAACAAGATATTAAATTTAACAATAGTTCTCCGCTAATGAAGAATTGTACCCGTTGTAGACATAGAAATTTGAGATTCAATAGGATAGTCAATACCGACCAAAGCCATGTTGCCCAAATTTGCCCCTGTTCTCCGCGGGAGTAAAATTCTTGTTTTGACATTGGCAGGTCTTCTGACTTGTTCTAGTTTCGATGCCTTCCCATTAAAAAACAGTGGCCAAAAGAATCGAAACCTTAAATGATAGAACTTACAGCAGCGGGAACTGTTGCCGATTTTCACGGCATTCCCTATTAATTCCCCCCTAAAAAAGCAGGAGTTGGAAACCATTGTCGCTACAAAAATAGTTATTTTCTTTTATTCCCAAGAAAACAAATCATCAAAAGAGATTATACATTTGCACACGTTTTCAACATAATCAATGGAAACAAATTTGGGTTAGTTTTTATACCGTACATATATAGATAATGAGAACAATTATAATAACCATTGGAGATGAATTACTCATTGGCCAGACTGTTGATACAAATTCCTCATGGATGGGCGCTGAGATGAGCAAAATTGGGTTCGATATAGTAAAAAAGGTTTCTATACACGACAAGCGGGAAGATATATTGGACGAATTATCCGCAGCTTCGGGCAAATATGACGTAGTCCTTATCACGGGTGGACTAGGACCAACTAGCGACGATATTACTAAACAAACATTGTGCGAATATTTTGATACTAAGCTGGTTAGAAACGATGAAGTATTGGAGATGGTAACCAAAATGATTTTGGGTTTTAAATCCAAAATGAATTCAAATAATTACCGACAAGCCGAAGTTCCAGAGACCTGCAGGGTTTTAAAAAACGCAGTTGGTACCGCCCCTGGTATGTGGTTCGAAAAGGATGGAACCATTTTCATATCAATGCCTGGAGTACCTTTTGAAATGAAATATTTAATGGAGAAGTATGTCCTGCCAGAATTAAAGTTAAAGTTCAATACACAAACTATAATTCATAAGAATATAATGACTTATGGAATTGGCGAATCTATACTTGCAGAAAAGTTATCCCAATTTGAAGCCAACTTGGGCAATGAAATTAAAATTGCTTATTTGCCGGGAGAAGGTGTTTTAAAGCTTCGTCTAACAGGAATTGGTCCCGACAGAGAAAAGCTAATTAGAGCGATAAACGATAAGGTAGGGGAGTTGTATAAAATAATTCCGGAATACATCTTTGCCGAGGACGAAGAGTCCATGGAGTCGTCAATCGGCAAACTACTAGTTTCCCGAAACGCGACACTTTCTACAGCGGAGAGCTGCACTGGGGGAAATATTGCTAAGTTGATCACCTCTGTTCCCGGAAGTTCCAAGTATTACAAAGGCTCGATAATAGCCTATAGCAATATTATCAAGGAAGAGTTACTCGGTGTTTCTGATAAAACAATAGCCGATGAAGGTGCTGTAAGTAAAGCCGTCGTAGAGGCCATGGCCAAGGGCGCTAGAAAAGTTTTTAATACAGATTATGCTGTGGCTACATCCGGTATTGCTGGTCCAGATGGGGGTAGTGAATCAAAACCCGTTGGAACAGTATGGATTGCTGTTGACTCTCAAAAGGGTACCGTTTCATCGACATTCAACTATGGTAGTGATAGGATAAACAATATTAAAAGGTTTACCTCACAAGCTTTAGCGCAATTGAGAAAGCACATTATCAGCTAATTTCTTGGCGGTGTTTATAGAAATCGTTGGGAATTGTATATAATTATCTCTATTTTTGAACCTTAATATGCTTTGTGGTGATAAATAATCAACGAATATTTACAATCCCAGATTACGTTCGGAATATATTGATTATGAGCAAAAAGATGTTTTTTATGTTAAGTAAGATAAGAACCATATTGAAAGTTAAATCACAGAAATTCAGTAGACAAGGAGCCATAAACCAAACCATCCAAAAAAATCATTTCAAATATTTGTTTAATTAAATAAATATCACGTATTTTGCGCTTCATTTTAAAGAGAATATTAATAGCAAAATAAATCGAATATCAATGTCAAAGATTTGTCAGGTAACAGGGAAGAAAGCGATGACTGGTAATAATGTATCGCACTCAAAGAAAAGGACTAAGAGAAAATTTTATCCCAATCTTTTTGATAAGAAATATTACTTGCCGGAAGAAGACAGATGGGTTTCCCTGAAAGTTTCCGCCGCAGGTATTCGCCTCATAGGTAAAAAAGGGATAACAAATACCCTTAAAGAAGCTAAAGAAAAAGGTTATATTGATCAATATTAATAGTTAATAATAATGGCAAAAAAGGCTAAAGGAAATAGGGTTCAGGTAATCCTAGAATGCACTGAACAGAAAGAGAGCGGTATGCCGGGAACTTCGAGGTATATTACAACGAAGAACAGGAAAAATACTCCTGACAGGTTGGAGAGAAAAAAATACAATCCAATCTTAAAAAAAGTAACTATTCACAGGGAAATTAAGTAAATAAGGATAAGTCATGGCAAAGAAAGTAGTTGCAACACTTAAAACAGGTGCCGGTAAACAGTACACAAAATGTATTAAGATGACCAAATCGGATAAAACAGGTGCCTACCAATTCAAAGAGGAGATTGTAAATAACGAATCTATTGGCGAATTCTTCCAAAAGTAGACCCAAGGGTTTTATATGTTATATAGCTTTCTTCTTTAATGAAGAGAGCTTTTTTTTTAATTTTATAGGTTAAAATAATACGGCATGGCATTATTGGGATTTTTTTCCAAAGAAAAGAGGGATGACCTTGATAAAGGTCTGGCTAAGACCAAAGTGAGCGTATTCTCTAAGCTTTCAAGGGCTATTGTCGGAAAGTCAAAGGTTGACGACGAGGTATTGGACAATCTTGAAGAGGTTTTGATCTCTTCGGATGTAGGTGTTGATACTACCATCAAAATAATCAAAAGGATAGAAGAGAGGGTCTCTAAGGATAAGTATTTGTCTACAAATGAATTAAACAGGTTACTAAAAGAAGAAATAATTTCTTTGCTTAACGAAAACAAGCCAGATGAAACAACCGCTAGTCAAAATGTCCCCACTTCCCCGTACGTTATTATGATTGTTGGAGTAAATGGCGTCGGCAAAACGACAACCATAGCCAAAATTGCGTATAAGTACAAAAAGGCCGGTAAAAAAGTTTTGTTGGGCGCAGCTGATACATTTAGGGCTGCTGCAATCGACCAACTCCAAATATGGGCAGATAGAATAGGGGTAGAAATCGTGAAACAGAAAATGGGTTCTGATCCGGCCTCAGTAGCATTTGATACAGTGAAGTCAGCTGTAGCCGGTGGATACGATGTGGTAATTATCGATACAGCGGGAAGGCTACATAATAAAATAAATCTCATGACCGAACTGACAAAGATCAAAAAAGTCATGGAAAAAGTTGTCCCAGGACTTCCTCAAGAGGTTTTATTGGTGCTCGACGGCTCCACAGGCCAAAATGCGTTTGAACAAGCCCGACAATTCACGGCAGCTACGGAAGTGACCGCATTGGCTATAACAAAACTCGATGGAACCGCAAAGGGTGGCGTGATAATTGGCATTTCAGATCAGTTCAAAATTCCGGTAAAATATATTGGCATTGGCGAAAAAATGGAGGATCTCCATGTTTTTAACAGGGAAGAGTTTGTCGATTCTCTCTTTTCTTGATACTTTTTTTAGGATACATTAAATTTGGAGTAACTGGTTATTGGTGTAACAAATAGCATACATAGATTTGTCTTCTGCCAAATTACCTACTTAAGCCAACTTAATAGGATTGGACAGGCCAACAATTGAAAACAGCATTTATATATATTAAATGACAAAAGAAAAGATCAATATCATTACTTTAGGTTGCTCTAAAAATACTGTTGATTCAGAGAAACTTATAAAACAACTTGAAATCGGAGGGTTCAACGTAACCTATAAAAAAGAGGAGACAAAGGCAGATTATGTGATTATCAATACATGTGGTTTTATCAACGACGCCAAGGAAGAGAGTATCAACACAATTCTTAAGTTTATTAGGGCAAGGGAAAAGGGAAATATAAAAAGGCTTTATGTTACGGGTTGTCTTTCCGAGAGATATGCTAATGATCTTAAAAATGAGATACCTGAAGTTGACAGATATTTTGGCGTTAACAGTTTGACGGATATTTTAGCTGAGCTAAATGTCGAATTAAATGAAAAATACTCAGATAACAGGACTTTAACAGGCCCTAATCATTATGCCTACCTTAAAATTTCGGAGGGGTGCGACAGAAGTTGTTCGTTTTGCGCTATCCCCAAAATTAGGGGAAAATATATATCTGAACCATTAGAAAAATTGGTAAATGAAGCCGTGCAATTAGCCGATAACGGGGTAAAAGAATTAATCCTTATAGCCCAAGATTTGAGTTATTATGGAATCGATCTTTATAAAAAACAGGCACTCCCAAATCTAGTCCAAGAGTTAATAGGGTTGAACAAATTTGAATGGTTGCGGCTCCATTATCTCTATCCCGCAAATTTCCCTTTTGAACTGGTAGATATTATTAACGAAAATCCCTCAATCTGCAGATACATAGATATTCCCATCCAACACATAACCGACAATATGCTCGCTTCAATGAAAAGATCGCATAACAGAAGTGAGACAGAACGGTTACTTTATAAACTCAGGGAAGATATTGACGGTGTTGCTATAAGGACTACTTTAATATCTGGCTATCCTGGGGAGACAGAAAAAGACCACCGGGATTTGGTAGATTTCGTTAAAGAATATAAGTTTAACCGATTAGGTGTGTTCCCATACTCACATGAAGAGAATACCTGGGCTTATATGAAGTATGACGATAATATCCCTGTTGAAGTAAAGGAAGAAAGGGTAGCCGAGATAATGGAAGCCCAAGAACAGATTTCCGCCCAATTAAACGAAAAAACAGTGGGTTCGGTGATGAAAACTGTGATAGATAGGAGGGAAGGCGACTTTTTTGTGGGTAGAACTGAATTTGACAGCCCTGAGGTAGACCAAGAAGTTCTAATCCCAATTGAATATAAAATAGAAATAGGTGACTTTTATGATATAAAAATCACCCATTCCACTGAATTTGACCTATTTGGTGTACCAGTTAGTTAGTGGTAACCGCCAACTCCACTTTAGGTGGATTTTTTTTGATTTTTATTTTTATCTCGGTCTTCTTTTTGTCGAACCCTACTGAAATAGTGTCACCACTTCCCGCATTCGTTTTAATCAGCATCTCCGCCATGGGATCCTCCAGATATTTTTGAATAGCCCTTTTCAACGGTCTTGCCCCATAATTGGCGTCAAAACCTTTTTCGGCCAAGAAATCGCGAGCAGCGGGGGAAATAGAAATATCATAGCCCAAAGATTTAATGCGATCGTATAATCCCCTCAATTCCAGATCTATTATCTTGTTAATTTCCTCCTTACCAAGGGAATTGAACATAATCACATCATCAATCCTGTTCAAAAACTCAGGGGCAAAAGTCTTCTGAAGAGCTTTTTGGAGGACACCTTTGTTGTGCTCATCCCTTGTCTCCCTTTTCGCCTTTGTGTCAAATCCAACACCATGGCCGAATTCAGCTATCTGTCTGGTTCCAATATTTGAAGTAAGTATAACTATTGTATTTCTGAAGTCAATTCTTCTGCCCAAACTATCGGTAAGTTGACCCTCATCTAAAACTTGTAGCAAAATATGGAAAACATCGGGATGTGCTTTTTCAATCTCATCCAGTAAAACTACGGAATATGGTTTTCGTCGGACCTTCTCGGTCAATTGGCCTCCCTCTTCGTATCCAACGTATCCGGGAGGGGCGCCAACCAGACGGGATACAGAAAATTTCTCCATATATTCGCTCATATCAATCCTAACCAAGTTATCGGTAGTATCGAAAAGAAACTTAGACAATACTTTAGCTAATTGGGTTTTGCCAACACCTGTGGGACCCAGAAAAATGAAAGTACCAATTGGTTTATTAGGATCCTTTAATCCAGCTCTGTTTCGTTGAATAGATTTAACAATTTTAGCTATAGCTTCATCTTGGCCAATCACGCTTCCTTTCAATTCATTTCCCATATTCAGGAGTTTGGTTCCCTCAGCTTGGGCAATTCGTTGGACGGGGACTCCGGTCATCATAGCAACAACCTCAGCTACCTTCTCGTCGTCAACGGTTTGTCTGTTCAATGCCAGCTCCTTACTCCATTTTTTCTTTTCCATCTCAATCATTTCGATAAGATCCTTTTCCCTGTCCCTTGAACTGGCCGCTTTCTCGAAATTCTGGTTTTTAACGGCAGCCATTTTCTCTTTTCTTGTCTCTTCAAGCTGGTTCTCAAGCGAAATGATCCTTTCTGGAACAACAATATTGGAGATGTGTACCCTTGAGCCCGACTCATCAAGGGCATCAATGGCTTTATCCGGTAAATGTCTGTCCGATATGTACCTGTTCGTTAGCTTAACACATGCTTCAATTGCGGCAGGTGTATAAGTCACATTATGGTGGTCCTCATATCTTTCCTTAATGTTGTTCAAGATTTCTATGGTCTCATCTATAGAAGTAGGTTCAACCATTACCTTTTGAAATCTCCTTTCCAAGGCTCCATCTTTTTCTATATGTTGTCTATATTCATCAAGCGTGGTAGCGCCTATGCACTGGATTTCACCTCGGGCCAATGCAGGTTTAAGCATATTAGCCGCATCCAAAGACCCTGAAGCCCCCCCCGCACCGACTATTGTATGTATCTCATCGATAAACAGTATTATATTGTCGTTTTTAGAGAGTTCATTCAAAATTGCCTTCATCCTCTCCTCAAATTGACCCCTATACTTTGTACCGGCAACTATTGAGGCTAAGTCGAGTGCAACAACCCTTTTGTTGAAAAGGACCCTTGAAACGTTCTTTTTAATGATCCTTAAGGCCAATCCCTCGGCAATAGCAGATTTACCAACGCCTGGTTCACCGATAAGAACAGGGTTATTTTTTTTTCGTCTAGATAAAATCTGGGCCAATCGTTCGATCTCGCGTTCCCTTCCTACAACCGGATCCAATCTACCCTCTTCAGCTGCTTTTGTCAAATCTATACCAAAGTTGTCGAGTACCGGCGTATCAGAAGAATTCTTAGGGGAAGGTGGAGAAAACTGTGGACCTTTTCCTTGAGGCCCTAGAAATGAACCGTCGTCGTCTTCGTCCTTTGGATAATCTACATTAGATATCCTTGGAACTTCTGTGTCGATATCCTTCTTTATGGAATTATAATCTATGTTTATTTCCGACAAAAATCGGGTAACCAAAGAATTTTCATCCTTTAAAATTGCTAAAAGCAAGTGCTCAGTCTCAATTGTATCGCTTTTCAACGATTTAGCTTCCAGATAAACCAATTTAAGAATTCTTTCCGTACTTCTAAGGAGTGGGATCACATCGTAATCCGCTACGGGAACTGGGTTGTCAACCCTTATACTCTTTTCAATGGAATCCTTTAACTGTAGTAAATCAACGGCCTTATTGATCAATAGATCAACGGCTACTCCTTCACCGTCCCTTAAAATTCCTAAGAAAAGATGTTCAGGACTGATATGGCTGTTTCCCAAACGAATAGCTTCTTCTTTGCTATAACTCAATATATCCTTTACTCTTTGTGAAAATTTTGCGTCCATAGTCAACTTGTCATTTAAACATTAACACCCTACCCACAATAGCCATTTTGGCAGAAAAATCGATAAAAAATTGGCAAATGTGGAACTTTAAGTCCAACAAATATACGTGCAAAATCCATACCCATTTACCAACAATAGCTGTTAAAAAAAACGTAATAAATTACCCCCAAAAATAGGAAAAATTCACTAAATTCGTCTTTCTCGTTCCCTAAAGGAATGTATTTATTTATGCAATTAATTATCAGCCTATTATGATTGAGAGAGAGAGAATTTTGAAGGTTAACATTGAAGAGGAAATGAAGTCGGCTTACATTGATTATTCAATGTCAGTTATCGTTTCGCGCGCTTTACCCGATGTAAGGGATGGATTAAAACCCGTACATAGGCGCGTTTTATACGGTATGGCTGATTTGGGCGTTCTTTCCAACAAATCATATAAGAAGTCGGCAAGGATCGTCGGTGATGTACTCGGAAAATACCATCCACACGGAGATTCATCGGTTTACGGCGCCATGGTTAGGATGGCACAAGACTGGTCAATGCGCTACCCACTTGTGGACGGACAGGGTAACTTCGGATCGGTTGATGGGGATAGTCCAGCCGCCATGAGGTATACTGAAGCCCGGTTAAAAAGGATTGCGGAAGAGACTCTGGCCGACATAGATAAAGATACTGTCGATTTTACCGGAAACTTCGATGACTCTTTAATGGAGCCCACGGTATTGCCAACACGCATACCCATGCTTTTAGTCAACGGCTCTTCGGGTATAGCGGTTGGTATGGCCACAAATATGGCACCGCACAATCTAACCGAGGTTATAGACGCCACAGTTGCTTACATCGACAATAGGGAGATTACCTCCGATGAATTAATGCACTTTATAAAAGGTCCCGACTTCCCCACGGGTGGAATCATTTATGGTGGCCAAGGAATTAAGGATGCATGCGAAACTGGAAGGGGTAGGATAGTTATCAGGGCGAAAACGGAGATTGAATATACTGCCTCGGGAAGGGAGTGCATTATAGTGACCGAAATTCCTTATTTGGTCAACAAAGCAGAGATGATAAAGAAAATCGCCGATCTGGTTAACGACAAAAAACTTGAGGGGATTTCTTACATAAACGACGAATCCGATAGAAAAGGAATGAGGGTTGTTATAATCCTCAAAAAAGATGCTTCCGCAAACGTAGTCCTGAACCATTTGTACAAATTGTCGGATATGCAGACATCTTTTAGCGTCAATAACATCGCACTAGTACATGGACGCCCCAAGGCACTGAACACTAAGGATTTAATATATCATTTCGTTGAACACAGACATAGTATAATCGTCAGAAGGGCAAAATATGATCTGGATCAAGCCGAGAAACGTGCCCACATCCTTGAGGGTTTGATCATTGCGTGCGACAATATAGACGAGGTTATCGCTTTAATTAGGTCGTCAAAAACACCTGATGAGGCCCGACAAAAGTTGATTGAGAGGTTTGCACTTTCCGATCTACAGGCCAGGGCTATTGTTGAGATGAGATTACGCCAATTGACGGGTTTGGAGCAAGATAAATTAAGGGCAGAGTACGAAGATTTGCTGGCTTTAATAAAATATCTCAACAATGTTCTTTCCGATCAATCCCTGCAAATGAAGATCATTAAAGACGAACTTCTGGAGATCAGGGAAAAATACGGCGACAAAAGAAGGACAGAGATTATTCCAAGTGCAGGAGAGTTTAATCCTGAAGATTTTTATTCTGACGACGACATGGTAATAACCATTTCCCATATGGGATATATAAAAAGAACCCCGTTGACCGAATTCAGGAGACAAAACCGGGGGGGAATGGGCGCAAAAGGTGGAGCAACAAGAGACGAAGATTTTATAGAGCACTTGTATATCGCGTCAATGCACAATACCATGCTGTTTTTCACCAGTAAGGGAAAATGTTTCTGGTTAAAAGTCTACGAAATTCCAGAGGGATCAAAAACCTCAAAAGGAAGGGCGATGCAAAATATCATAAACATTGAACCAGACGACAGTGTAAAAGCGTTTATAAATGTCAAGAATTTAACTGATCCCGATTATATCAACAATAATTTCATTGTACTTTGCACAAGGAAGGGTATAATCAAAAAAACCTCGCTAGAAGCTTACTCACGTCCGAGAACCAATGGAATAAACTCTATCACCGTAAGAGAAGGTGATGAACTTTTGGAAGCAAGGATGACCAACGGATCATACGAAATAATGCTCGCTTTAAAATCGGGAAGGGCTATTAGATTCCCTGAATCTTCAGTCCGACCAATGGGTAGAACAGCTTCTGGAGTAATGGGAATTAGGCTTACTGATGAAGTATCTGATTTTGTAATTGGCATGATTACTGTAGTCAATAAAGAGAAAGAGGTTTTAGTTGTATCCGAGAAAGGATACGGTAAACGCTCAGATATTGATGAATATAGGATTACAAATAGGGGAGGTAAAGGGGTAAAGACTATTAATATTACCGAGAAGACCGGCGAACTTATTGCTTTAAAAGATGTGTCGGATAACCACGACTTGATGATAATTACCCAATCGGGTATCATTCTAAGGAGTCCGGTCTCGTCCCTAAGAGTAATGGGAAGGGCAACACAAGGGGTAAGGTTGATCAATCTTCATGATAACGACACCATAGCATCTGTTGCGTGTGTTGAAATGAGTGAAGAGGAGGAGATTGCGAATATCGACATATCCCTTGATAGCGAAAATATTGAAGAGATAGCTCCAAGTGAAAACGAAAGTATGGATGATAATACCGACAAATAAAAATTTTATTCGTATATAAATAATTTGTATTATTTTTGTTCAATTTTTTAACGAAAACCCAAATAAGAGAAAATAATTATGAAAAAGATTTTTTTATTAATTGCCGCTATCAGCATTACCCTAGGTGGGATGGCCCAAAAAGGTAAAGTTAATTCTGCGCTAACCTTAATTGAACAGGGCGAGCTTGATAAGGCTAAAACTACGTTGGACGAAGCCATGGTCCATCCTAAATCGAAAGACTGGACCAATACCTATTATGCCAAGGGTAAGTTGTTTCAGGCTATATATGATGCCAAGGACACTAAATATGCTTCTTACTCCGCAGATCCTTTGGCCGATGCTTATGCTGCTTATCAGAAAGCAATAGAAATTGATGAAAAGGATGCATCAAAGAAAAAGATTATTACAAACTCTTGTTACAATTTGCTAGTTATTAGCTATGGAGATCAGGGTATTACAAAATTTCAGGCTGGTGACTTTACCGGTGCCCTCAAATCATTTGATACCCAGATCCAAATAATGGAGAGTGATTTATATGTTGGCGCAATTGACACTGGTATCTATTACAACGCCGGATTAGCTGCCTTAAACTCAAAAGATTACAATGCTGGGGTCAAATACTTCCAGAAGTGTATTGATCTTAAATATCTTGGTATTACTCCTCACTTCCAGTTAGCTGAGTGTTATACTGGTATGGGACAAGCCCAAAAAGCTGAACAGTATCTTCTTGATCTTCCAAAGATGTTTCCTGAAGACAAAAACATCACTCTGTCGCTTATTGATATGTACATTAAAAACAACCAGTTCGAGAAAGCAATACAATATATTGACATAGCGAAGGCAGATGACCCAACAAACTACAGTCTTTATTATGCCTCAGGAATTATGTACTTGAACCAATTAGTTTTCGATAAAGCAATTGCTGATCTTACAAAAGCCCACCAATTGAAAGACGATATTTTTGATACAAACTATGGTTTAGGGGCCGCATATATCAACTATGGAGGCGATCTCTTCCTGAAAGCCAACGATTTAATTGATATTAAAGCTTACAATGAAGCGGTTGAAGTCGCAAATACCCAGTATTTTAATGCGCTTCCTTACATGGAGAAAGCACTTGAATTCAATCCTGATAACATCGATGTAATGACAAGTTTGAAAGAATTATATTTTAGATTGAGACAAAAAGATGCTGCGCTCAACCAAAAGTATAACGAAATCAACGCCAAAATTCAGGCATTAGAAAATAAGTAAACTACTTATAAAACTTTAAAAGCGTGCCATTAAGCACGCTTTTTTTTTTCTAGAAGGGGTAGTGGCTAATAATGGTATGATTATGGAAAGTATAATTTTTAATTTGGTTTACTTAATAAATAGATTATTGATTAAGTTTTGGTTATTGATTGAATTATTGAATTCTATTTGACATAATGTTAATTATGGGTTTTTAATATTTGAATTATCTATTAATTAATATTTAAGTTAATAGCTTGTGTTTGTGGAATATAAAATAATCATTGATGATAAAAAGACAATACAATAGTATGTAATAAAATAACGAACAAAAAATCGGCACTTATTATTACAGTCTATAAACAAGAAATTTAAAATGAAAACAATATGACCAAAATATTAAATTAGAAACAACTTAAAACATCCCCTAATAATTTATCAAAATTCATTCCCCCATCTGATTTTGGAGAATAACCTAAGACTACAATAACAGTATTCTCGGAAGGAATAATGAATATTTGTTGACCATCATGTCCCGTACAATAAAACATATCCTCAGGAGCTGAGCCATATGTTTTTCCTTTATTTAACCAAAAAAATGATCCATATTTACCCTCACTATTTGACGCTTCGTTAGTGGTATATTCAACCCAACCATCTGGTAACACCCTTTCTCCGGCAAACACTCCGTCGTTAAGATAAAGTAAACCAAATCTAGCAAAATCCCTAGCAGTTGCGTATAAATAAGAAGAACCAACTAATGTCCCGGATGGATCTACTTCAAAAACTGCGTCTGTAATACCAATCTTATAAAACAAATTATTATATGTGAATGAATAGTATTCATCCACACTATCAAACTCATTTTTAATAAGATAGCTAATAATATTCGTGGAACCGGAGGAGTAATACCATTTTTCGCCAATTGAATCTGCCAATTCCTTTTTAATCGCGTACTTAGCCATGTCCCCCTCACAATGTAGCATTACGTTAACATCCGATTTGCTTCCATAATCCTCATTCCACTCTAACCCGCTCTGCATTTGCATTAGATCGTTCCATGTAATGTCTTTTCTCAGATCACCTTGCCACTCAGAAATCCCAGTTGGTTGGAATATATCGATCTTACCATCCACTGTTAAGATCCCGGTCAACGCGTTTGTTACGCTTTTCGCCATCGACCAGCTCAATAACCGAGTATCCTTATCAAAACCTTCCACATATCTCTCTACTACCGGGAAGCCATCTTTTAATACAATAAAAGCGAACGCGGTACCATTGTATCCTTTTGCATCGACCAGATCATTTGCTATGAAATCCAGTTTTCCTTTATTATAATCACCCGGTAATGTATCGGACAACAAATCTCCCATCGGCCAATTGACTGTATCTCGAGAATATTGAGCATCTATTTCTAATGGGAACAAATCGTTCGATAATTCACTTATATTTATATCCCTGATCAGTGTAACTCCATATCCATTTCTATAAATAGCTTTAGATGATCCCCATAAAAACCTACTAGTAACGCTTTTTTCTGTAAAATCAACTGTATTCTTAGTGAATTTAATTGGCATAAAGTTCAGATCTAACGATTCAATTTCCAATTTTTCCCTTCCTGAAACAAAAATCCCCGAACAAAGATTTTTGGCGGCATAACCGGTAATTATGGGCATTAATGTTGACAGGAAAATGGAACCTCCCAATAATACCGATGCTATTGCTGTAAGAAATCCAAATAATAACTTTTTTTTCATCTGACTATGTATTTAGATATAAAACAAATAACGGGTTTGTAAAGAAAAAAAATGATAAATCTTCCAAACAAATAAAATTAAAAAAGCAATACCTGTAACTATTTACCCAAAAATACTCTATTTACTTAAAAGAAAAAAGGGCGACGATTATTACGTCTGCCCTTTTTTCTTTCTTTTGAAACTTAAATATTAGCCCATTGAACATCCCCTATATTTAGAGATTTTTCTGAACCTTAAATTTTGTGGCGTAACCTCAAGGTATTCATCATCTTTGATCAGTTCCATCGATTCTTCCAGTGAAAAAGATAATTTGGGAACAATTTTTAGGTTATCATCTGATCCTGAAGCTCTCATATTTGTTAACTTCTTGCCTTTAACAACGTTAACCTCTATATCGCCTGGCCTAGTGCTCTCCCCTATTACTTGTCCCACATAAATCTGTTCACCCGGATCAATATAAAAACGGCCCCTATCTTGCAGTCTGTCAATAGCATATCCAGTAGCCATACCCTGTTCCAGGGATACAAGGGAGCCAATCTGGCGGGTAAATAGGTCATCTCCTTTATAAACATCGTATGCCCTGAAACGATGGTGCATAACAGCTTCACCGGAAGTTGCTGTTAGCATATTGTTTCTTAGTCCAATTATTCCCCTTGCAGGAATATCAAATTCCAAGCGCGTTAAATCTCCTTTAGCTTCAATTGAAACCATCTCCCCCTTTCGTTGCGTGGAAAGTTCTATCACTTTTCCGGCAGATATGGAGGGAACTTCAACGGTCATCGTTTCATAGGGTTCCGACTTTACTCCATTAATCATTTTAATAATTACGCGAGGCTTGCCCACTTGAAGTTCATAACCCTCTCTCCGCATCGTCTCTATTAGCACTGATAGATGGAGTACCCCCCTACCATATACAATAAATTTATCTTCTGTATCAGTCTCCTCTACCCGAAGAGCAAGGTTCTTTTCGGTCTCCTTAAAAAGTCTATTTCTTAAATGTCTAGAGGTCACAAATTTACCTTCTTTTCCAAAGAATGGTGAATCGTTTATTGTGAATAACATACTCATTGTAGGTTCATCCACATGTATTCTTTGTAGGGCTTCGGGATTCAAAAGATCTGCCAACGTATCTCCTATTTCGAAATCTTCAAGACCAACCACTGCGCACAAATCACCGCACCTAACACTGTCAACTTTAACCCTTCCTAGTCCTTCAAAAAGGTATATCTCTTTGACTTTTACCTTTTTAAATTCACCGTCCCTCTTACAAAGAGTGTATTCAACCCCTGTTTGGATATCGCCCCTAAAAACCCTACCAATCGCGATTCGTCCGGTATAACTTGAAAAATCTAACGAAGCAACCTGCATTTGGGCAGTACCCTCAATATATTTGGGCTCGGGAATCTGCTCCAAAATAGTATCTAGCAAAAATTCTATGTTTTCGGTAGGTTTTTTCCAATCAGCGCCCATCCACCCCTGTTTGGAAGAACCAAAAACAGTTGCAAAATCGAGCTGATCATCGGACGCATCAAGATTAAACATCAATTCAAAAACATCTTGTTGCACTTCATCCGGCCTGCAGTTCTCTTTATCAACCTTGTTAACAACAACA
>Ga0209800_10002239_pt1 | contig 17490 bp, 18 predicted proteins | sample Higcelweek8metaG_FD_187174 | JGI IMG/M metagenome (GOLD analysis project Ga0209800, IMG submission 187174) | Freshwater pond sediment microbial communities from the University of Edinburgh, under environmental carbon perturbations - High... | ecosystem: Environmental > Aquatic > Freshwater >...
ACTTCCTCAAGCTCGCTTTTCCTTGTCGTGGGTCTCATCGGTTTGGGAGTTGTGCAACTGGTGCAGGGATTTCTGCAGTGGCGCAAAGCGAAACAAAAACAACCTGAAAAATAAACAGCAAAAGAGCAGGCAATTGCCTGCTCTTTTTGTTTTTAAATGTATTTGAATTCCTAGATAAAGATGATCTGTGCGCCGTCGGTCATATCCATGAAATCGCTGGCACTGACAATATCCTTGACGCAGGGAAGGAAATCTTCCTTGGTCAACTTGAACATGTCCACTGACATCTTGCAGGCGTACATATCGGCGCCGGCATCGGAGAGCATTTCAAGGTATTCGCGCACGGTGGGTACACCCAGTTTCTTCATCTTGCTTTTCATCAGGGCACTGGCGAAAGCGGTCATTCCGGGGATAACACCCATGATCTGGGGGATGCCCACATAACCGGGAACACCCATCATGTTCATCTTCATGCTGCTGTTGGCAAGCGCCGGGATTTCCAGGTGATCAACGCGATGCTTGTTGATCATATCCATTCCCCAGAAGGTGAAGAAGATGGTTACTTCGATGCCATTGCCAATTGCCGCCCACCCCATGATCAGGGCAGGGTAAACCATATCGAGATTGCCTTTGGAGCAAATAAATGCTACCTTACGTGGTTGGTCAGCCATTTTTATATCCTTTTTAGTTTTTTTATACCAGGCAAACGCCCGGGGTTGAATAATCCTAGACACAGCCTTCGGGTTTGCCCAAACCGGAGATTTTGGCAACCTTTTTCGCGGGCCCCTTGGGGAACAATCCAAAAAGATCCTTGGTGCTCACATTGGCACCGGTGGTGATGGTGCGCAGCGTAGGAGCTTTGCCACTGGTACCGGCTGTTGTACGGCAGAAATCGATCACTGCCCAATGTGCCGGGGTTAATTCAGCGATACCTTCTTCTTTAGCCATTTCAACAGCAATTTCCTTTGTCCATTCAGCCGGATTGGTCATGAATCCTTCATCATTTACCTGTACTTCTTTTCCTGCAATTTTCTTCACTGCCATATCAATACCTCCTGAATATAAGTTTGGATGGTTATTTTCTAATCTTGCCTGCCATGCTGAACTTGCTGGGTAAAGGAACGGGTATCCCCTTCAGCATCATGTCATAATACATAATTCGAAACCCCATTTTTCCCCAATGGTTAAAGGTAGTTTCCTTCAACAAGGAGAGAGGGCCTACCACCGGGAATGGATAGGTACCATAGATGGGTTCCTGCTCGTAAGAGAAGTCGATCATTACTGCTTTGTTGTAGCCGCTCTCGATGAAACATAGAGAGTGCCCGTCGAACTTGTGGGTCATTTCTTTGCCGGCAATGTGCGCCAGGATGTTCGCCACGGCAGTTTCCATTTCAAAGTGGACTACTGACCCCGCTTTGGAAGCAGGGATGTTGGCAGCATCGCCGAGCACCCACACATTTTGCCAATTATCTGATTGGAGGGTTTCCTTGTTGGTGGGTACAAAATTAAGGTTGTCGCCCATGCCTGATTTCTTAATCACTGGAGCTCCCATGTTAGTGGGAATGCTCACCAGCAGGTCATAAGGCACTTCACGTTCATCGTAAGAGATGAGTTTGTTGTTGGTCGAATCCACTGAACCGGCGTAAAAATCGGTTTCCAGGGAGATGCCACGCTGATCCAGCAGCACACCAAGAGCTTTTGCAGAAGTAGGTTTAGTGAAGGCTTCAGAAAGCGGAGTGGCATAAACCAACTCAACCTTGTTACGCATTCCACGCTTGGAAAAGAACCAGTCAGCCAGCAGCAGGAATTCCAATGGGGCTACCGGGCACTTGATGGGATTCTCAACCACATTCACCACCAGCCGTCCGCCTTCCCATTTCTTCATGAAATCGCCCAGTGCAGCAGCCCCGTCAGCGGTGTAGAAATCGAAGATGTTGTGACGCCAACCGCCATTCTTCAACCCCTCGGTTTCTTCAGGATGGATATCAGCACCGGTGGCGATCACCAGGTAATCGTATTGGATAACCTTCTTGTCTTTGGCTAAGGTGACGCTATTCTTGTCCGGCTCTATCAACTCAATATCGGAGATAATAAAATCTACATTGCGGGGGATGAACTTATGCTTTGGTTTGACCACGTCTTGAGGTTTATAAATCCCGAACGGCAGAAAAAGATAACCCGGTTGGTACCAATGGTTATCGTCTTTATCCACCAGGATTACTTTCCACTCATTCATATCCAGCTTGCGGGACATCTCCCGTGCCATCAATGAGCCTGCCGTGCCTGCCCCCAGGATTAAAAATGTCTTCATTACTTGTTTCCTCCAGAAATTTGAGTGTTTTCAACCGTTTCAGCCAGGCTGCCCTGGTAGGAAAGGCTGTCCGCCAGGACAAGCCTTAATAAATCCAAAGCCTTGATTATGCGGTGGTCAGCCAGTGTGTAAATAACGTTTTGCCCATCCCGCATGGCAGTCACTAGACGGCGCTCGCGCAGATTCTGCAAGTGCTTGGATACAGTCGGCTGGCTCACACCTACCGCCTTCACCAGGTCACCCACGGATTGAGGTTGCTCGGCAATGCAGTACAACAGCAGGATCCGGGTGGGATCCGCCAGGGCGGCGCACACCTGGGCGTGCATGCGCATTACTTCGTCACGTAATTGAGAATCAATCATTGATCATCTCTTAATCTACATATACCAATATTGGAATATATCTATATTTTATGCCAAATTCAAAATTAAGCAAGCCCTTGTTCATATCAAAAATGAAAGTGAACGATGAGAGACTACCTGAAAATGAAAACCCCCGCCTGATCAAAAACGCGACAGGTTTGAATACATACACTCCTGCCCTGAAAAATTGCGTTTTAGGGTGCTTCGCAAGATTGCCCTAACCAACAAAGTGTTGTTAAAAGAACAGTGAGCGCGAACACCGAAGGTGCACATAGTGGTAGCTCGAATACATACACCCCGAAGCGGGTGCCCTAGCCAACATTCTGCTCTTAAATTACAAGTGAGCGCGAAGGGGCTCGAACCCTTAACCAACGGCTTAAAAGGCCGCTGCTCTACCATTGAGCTACGCGCCCATCTCTGGGACGGCATGATTTTATCACGCCCATGCGACTGCGTCAATAAAAACACCGGCAGGATTCCTCCCACCGGTGTCAATCTTTTTTGCTTTTACGAATCTCTTGTTCTACCCCTGTTTGATGTACTCATCCATGGCAGCCAGCAACATTGCTACATCATCCAAGGTGGTTTCGCCCATGGTAGCAACGCGGTAGCTAAGGTCTTTGAGCTTGCCATAGCCATTTGCGATACGCATACCTTTGGTTAGCAGGAACTTGTTGAGTGCACTGATATCCCAATTGAGGCTGTTGCGCATGGTCACCACGGTCTTGGAGCGGTAAGCCGCTTTGGCTACCGGTTCCATGCCATGGGTTGCGCCCCAATCCTGCACGCGTTTGGACATGGCAGCATGGCGCGCAAAACGTTTCTCAAGCCCTTCGGCGAAGATGCGGTCTAGCTGCACGTCAAGGGCGTAGATCAACGCCATTGCCGGGGTCATTGGAGTGCTGTCCTTCAAGCGATGTTTTTCCATCAGCAGCAGGTCAAAATACCAGCCGCGGTTGGTTACGGATTCCGCCTTCTTCATGGCGCGGTCAGAGGCGGCAGCCAGGGATAAACCAGGCGGAAGTGCCAGGCATTTTTGTGAGGAGGTGAGTAAAAAGTCCAAGCCCAACGCATCGAATTCGATCTTGACGCCGCCCAGGGAGGATACTGCATCCACCAGGATGAGCGTATCCGGGCTGGTCTCCTGGCAGACTTTCACCAGATCGGCTAATGGGTTCTCGACACCTGTTGAGGTTTCGTTGTGCACAATAGTGACGGCTTCGTAGTGTTTCTTTTTCAAAGCATCACGCAACAAATCGGGAGTGATGGCTTCTCCCATTTCCACTTCCAACTTGTCAGCCTGTTTGCCATTGGCAACAGCCACGTCATACCAGCGCTGCGCGAACGAACCATTGATGCAGGATAGCACGCTCTCCTGTACAAAATTACGAATGCCGGCTTCCTGCATGCCTGAACCTGAACTGGAAGCCTGGAAAATGCGGGTATTTGTGTAGAACAGATCCTTGGCTTTGGCTTCGGAGCGCTGGAAAATGGCTTCAAAGTCTTTGCTGCGATGCGGGAGCATCGGCTTGGTCTGCGCAGCCAGAACCTCTGGCGCCACATCAACTGGACCTGGCACAAACATATGGGACATGACACTCTCCTTTAGTAAATTTGAGATTTGTAAACCCCGGAGTCTCCCCCCGGGAAAATATTACCGCAGGAAGAACGAAAGAACAACCAACACAACAAAGAAGGACCCGGCCAGGATGCCAATGCGTTTTAAGTCCGACTTGACATACGAATAATCGGGGTTAAATTCTGCAACTCCTGTGCGGCCATGTGCCCGTGCTGCAGTGGCTTTTTCCACCGGGGTGACGTTGCTGCTTACTGAGCGTTTCTGTTTTTTGTTTGCCATGAGAATTCTCCTCGGGGCAATTGTAATCCAATTTAAGAATTGGTGTCTAAATCCGCAGTTACAACAATCCTTTTATTGTCTTTGCGGTATGGATAACACGAGATCAGGGTCAAAGTGGCATCTTCCGTCTGATCCATAACATACACATCAGTAGGATTTACGATTATCGTGCCGGTGACAATGTAGGTATATGAACGATCCTGCGTTATGACGATTACCTCGTCGCCGGGTTCAAGTTTATCCAGATCTCTAAAAAGCTCACCAAAAATATCGTTGTGGGCTGATACCACCATGTTTCCCTTTTGACCCGGGTTGGCGGTGTTCAGATGCTGCCCGATACCTTTTTTGAGTTGTTCCCAGTTATCTCCCATCACTACGGGCGCATTTAGGCTGATCTTAGCGATCTGCATTTGCCTGGCTGCTTGCGGACCGGGGGTGGGAATAGGGAGATTCTCATAGGTCTGCATGATCGCCTGCAGGTGCTCAGGGATCTCAGATGTGTTCGGGCGCACTTCAACTCCATCGATTGGCGGAGTATGACCGCTGGGCAGCACTACCGCTGTGATGAGGGCCGTGGGGGTTAATTCCCCCGGATTAAGAGCGTTGGAAAATTCCTTATTAAGATTCGTCAGTAATTTGGCGCCATTAAATAGAATGAAGAAAAGCCCCAATATAGCAACAACCTCTACACCATAAAGTAGTTTATCAAAATTGTTTTTTCGCCTGGATTTTACGCGCTTGCGCAGTTCAGAGGGTGCATTATCCTGCTCGGCTTCAGCTTCAACATCAGAAAGGGTATGAGAAGGAACTTCATCCCCTTCCACGCGGATCACGCGGCCGGATTTGCGGTAGGCATCCAGGCGCGATTCACGTTCTGCACGGCGTTTTTCCACCAGCAGTTGTCGTAATTCATCCGATGAGAGTTCTTCAAGTGTCTTCTTGCGGGGCATTCTCAATCCTAACGCGAAATATCTTTGTAAATTATACCCGATTCATTTTATACTCTTCTTCTGGGAAGTTCCATGTTCATAAGCCCTTGTATATTCGTGTTAAAATCATTTTATATGGAAAAACAACCTTATAAGAATTACCTGATCGACATGGACGGTGTATTGGTAAAAGGGAAAACACCTATTCCAGGTGCGCCTGAATTCATTGAGCAGATGCTGGAACGCCAGATCAAGTTCCTTATCCTCACAAATAATCCACTTTACACCCAGCGCGACCTTGAACACCGGTTAAAGAATAGCGGTCTCAATGTTCCAGCGGAGAATATTTTTACTTCTGCCATTGCCACGGCGCGTTTCCTGCAAAACCAGAATCCCAGCGGCACCGCTTTTGTCATTGGTGAAACCGGGCTCACCCAGGCAATGCACGAAGTGGGGTATGTACAAACTGACACGAATCCAGATTACGTGGTTTTAGGCGAAGTGAATAACTACAACTTTGAGACCATTACCAAGGCAATACGCCTGATCAATGACGGTGCCATGTTCATCGCCACCAACCCTGATAATACTGGCCCGCTGGAATCAGGCGTTGTTCCAGCCACGGGGGCACTGGCAGCGTTGATCGAAAAAGCCACCGGTAAAGCTCCTTTCTTCGTAGGCAAGCCAAATCCCCTGATGATGCGCAGCGCCATACGTTACTTGAACGTGCACTCCGAAAACACCGTGATGATCGGAGACCGCATGGACACGGATATCGTTGCTGGCGTTATGAGTGGACTAGAGACTATCCTCGTCCTGACTGGCGTTTCAAAGCGGGAAGATGTAAAGCGTTTCCCTTACCGCCCCACCCAAATATTGAACTCTGTCGCTGACATCAGTTTCAATTAAACACAGGCAAACATGCATTTTCACATTAACCCTGCGCTTCAAAAACGCTTTATCCTGGCAATTATCTTAACCTCCCTCATCCTTGTAGCCGAGGTGGCGGGGGGAATTATTTCCGGTTCTCTGGCGCTGCTTTCTGATGCAGCACACGTATTCATGGATATTTTTGCACTGGCGTTGAGTTTCTTTGCCATGCGCCTGGCTGCCCGCCCACCCGATGACCGCCACAGTTACGGCTGGCACCGCGCAGAGGTGATGGCTGCACTGATTAATGGTTCATCCCTGGTGATCATGGCAATCGGCATTTGGGTCGAAGCGTTCAAACGTTTCCGAAATCCGGTGGAGATCCGCAGCACCGAGATGCTAATCATTGCTGTTATCGGTTTGGTAGTGAATCTAGTGGTTGCTTACATACTTGGTGGCCATACTGCCCTTGAGCATGAACAAGAAGGTCGTCAATCCGGGCATGAAACCCGTCAAAACCTGAATCTGCGCAGCGCTTTCCTGCATGTGCTGGGCGATGCCATCTCCTCCGTAGGGGTCATCGTCGCCGCCATCCTCATCGGCTTTACCGGAGCCAACTGGTTAGACCCGCTCATCTCCGTCATGATCGGCGTCATCATCGTAATCAGTGCCTGGCGGGTATTGCGCAGTTCACTGCATATTTTGCTCGAAGGTGTACCCGAAGGGCTATCGGTGAGTAAGATTAACGAAAGCCTGCTTTCAGTGGCAGCGGTTTCCAGTATTCACGACCTGCACATTTGGAACCTCTCTTCCGACAGCGTTGCACTGAGTGCACACATCACCCTCGATCAAACTGAGCAGCAGAACCCTGAAATCACTCTCGCTAAGATCAAGGAGGTGTTGAATCGCGAATTCGATATTCAACACACTACCATCCAATTTGAGAAAAATCCCTGCCAGAATGGCCAGGGGGGGTGTAATTAGACCGAATAACATTTTCAACTCGGAAATGCAAGTACGGCCTGGCAAACCTCATCAACCATTTCATAAGTCATTTCGGGATACAAGGGTAGGCTCAGGACTTCCCGGCTTGCCATTTCCGATATCGGAAAACTCCCAGCTGTGTATCCAAGGTTAAAATACCCTTTTTGAAGATGTACAGGCATCGGGTAATGTACAAGCGTAGCAATACCCTGGTTCGCCAAATAGCACCGCAATGTTTCACGTCGAGGATGCCGGATCACAAAGTGATGGTATACCGGTTCGATCCCCGGGCGGCGCACCGGCAATAAAATCTGACTTTCAGATAATCTCGTGCGATATTGGTTTGCCAACTCAATGCGGCGTATATTGGAATATTCCAGGTCTGCTAATTTCACACGCAGTATGGCTGCCTGCAGTTCATCCATTCTACTGTTCATTCCCTTTTGTTCACTGACCCGTTCCTGGCTCCAACCATATTGACGCAAACGGCGAAGGCGATCAGCAACCGAAACATCATTCGTTACAATTGCGCCCCCATCACCATAAGCACCCAGGTTTTTGGTAGGATAGAAACTGAAAGCGCCAGCTTTTCCCCAAGTGCCGACTCCTTTTTTGTTATAACTTGCACCGTGCGCCTGGGCACAATCTTCGATGAGTGTAATGTTATTTTTAGCGGAAATTTCTTGCAGAAGGGTAATTTCAGCCGGAAATCCATATAAATGAACTGGGACAATCGCCCGTGTCCGGAGAGTAATAGCACGGTAAACACATTCTGGATCTACACAATAAGTATCCGGATTAATGTCCACCAGGATCGGACGTGCACCAGCAATCTCAATAGCCGCAACTGTTGCCACCGCGGTGAACGCGCTGGTGATGACTTCATCACCTGGTTGAATACCGCACGCCAATAAAGCCAATTGAATGGCATCCGTACCATTCGCTACTGCAATTGCATGCCTTGTTCCGCAAAAATTGGCAAATTCATTTTCGAATGCCGCGACTTCCTCACCAAGGATGAATTGACCCCTCTCAAGAACACGTTGAATGGCTGCGTCAATTTGCGGCTGCAGCCGCTGATATTGTGCTTTTAAATCAATAAACGGAATGGTCATAAGAAGTAGAATTCCCGGTTGGCGCGATAATACTCAAGAGTCTTTGCCAATCCATCCCTTAATGTAGTGAGAGGTGACCAGCCCAGCTGGTTATGGATTTTTGTGTAATCTCCGTAATAATTCCCTATATCGATCCGTTTCCGGTCATGGGGGAAGGGTTCAAAATGGTAGGATCCAGATCCGTTGATTTCGATCATCATTTGAGCCAGATTTAACAGGCTAATAGGCTCAGCCCCAAGGTTGTAAACCTCGCCGACCGTCCCTGGATCCACGGCTGTTAAGAGGAGTGCGTCTATCACATCATCGACAAAGTTAAAATCACGGATTTGCTTTCCTGTTCCGAAAATAGGAATCTCTTTGCCTTCGATTAACTGCCGGAACCAGAAACCGATAAATCCTTTAAATGCGTCTCGCACCCTCATCCGTGGACCGTAGACGTTGGTCATTCTCAGGATAGAAATCTGCAGCTTGTTAACCCGGTGACTGACCATGTGATAGCACTCACCAGTCAGTTTGCTCACGCCATTCATGTCGACCGGTACCAGCGGGTGATTTTCATCCACTGGCAAAAATTGGGTTCTGCCATAAATCTGCCTGGTACTTGAATATACTATCCGGATATCCGGGTTATGCTTGCGGCACATTTCCAAAAGACTCAGCTGGCTTAACCCATTGGCTTGAAGGTCTTTGTAGGGGTCCTGCATACTGCCCAAATGGCTAATCTGTCCAGAGAGGTTAAAGAGGAAATCCTGACCTTTTATAATTGATCCCACCTGGCTCTCGTCACCAATATCAGCTATGATTAAGTTACATTGCTCGGTCATACCATGAAGGTTGAACGGATTTCCTCCAGAAAAAGGATCCAAGCTATCTACGATGGTCAAACGAGCGCCCAATTTTAGAAGTCGGTGGGCAAGTGTACTGCCTATGAATCCCATACCCCCGCTGATTAGTACTCGTTTCTTTAAAAACACCTGGTTAATTTCCGAGCTCATTTTCGGTCCTTCGCATTGTTCTTATTTAGAACTAATTTCCACCATAATTCAAGTAAGTGTTTCCCGGTTCGAAACAGGCGTTTGTAATTGAAGAATTGCGATCTTCCATATTGGCGAAAATAATGATGCACAGGCACTTCGCGGAATACATAGCCCGCATCCTGGAACTTTTTTACCATTTCGAGCGGTAAGGTTCCAGTTGTGCTTTCCAGTTCCACCTCTTCAAAAAGGCGGCGGCGGATCAGACGAAAATCACAATCCACATCCCGCAGGTGAAACCCAAAAGCCAATTTGACAATGTAATGGTAGGCTTTTCCAATGACCTTTCGAACAAACGGGTCGCTGCGGGAAATCTTATAGCCATTTACAACATCCACGCCATCATTTATTGACGAGACAAGTGCGATTAATTCCATTGGATTGTATTGTCCGTCACCATCAGTGTAAAACACCCAATCTTTGGTGGCGGCTACAAATCCTGTGCGCAATGCACAACCATACCCCCTGTTTGTGCCATGATGAATCACTTTTAATTCAGGGTACCTTAGTGTCATCTCATCGAGAACACTTCCAGTGTAATCCGTGCTGCCATCGTCAGTAACGATGATTTCAAAGTCATCTGTCACCTGGCGCAGTGCTATCAAAGCAGTAAGAATCACACTAGCAATCGTTCCACCATCATTGAACGCTGGAAAAACTGCGCTAACACTTGAAAGTCGAGTAGATTTGGGAAAACTCTGGGCAGTCATAGTGATTTTTGTGCTACCACTGCAATACTAAGACCAAATGGGAGCCCAAACCGCGATACCATGGGAGATTCAGCCTTAAGGATAAATGTTAATATTCGATTGACTAATTTCCCTGGTACATAAAAATCTGAAACCGTTTTGCCCGTCGTGAAGTATTTTTCAAGCATCCTCTTGACCAGTATGACGGGGAAGAGAATTGAATTCACATAAGAACTATGACGGACTAAAAAACCACCAGATCTCAGCAGCATGGAAATCTCTTTTCTTGTGAACCTCCTGGTAGTATTGACTGCGTCATCGTGCCGTCCATGCAGCCAATTATATGCAGGAACGCGTAGGACTAAAAACCCGCCCGGTAAGAGTACCCGATTAATTTCCTTTATAGCGGTCAGAACTTCCGGGACGGTTTTTTCATATAAAACATCAAAACTAGTCACCATATCGTAACTAGCCGATTGAATCGGCATTTGGCATATAGAGCCCAGAATTAATTTGTTAAGATGTCTTAAATGACAACATTCAAGCGCAACCATTGAAATGTCCAATCCCGAGACACTGCCGAAATCCGAAAGCCAGTTGTGCATTGAACCTCCGGTACCACAGCCTTCGTCAAGGATTCGCAGGTTATTATTTGGAACCCAACGTGTAAAGATTTCTTTGAATATCGCAGCCATGCCAATATACCACCAATGGGTATCTTCTACTGAAAACATGGTCTTGTATGCATTGGGATCCAAATCAACCTCAATGAACTGTGTAAGCAAGCAAGATCAGATTCTTACAATCGAAAACGTAATCCGGTTTCCCGCCAGGATGTGTGAGTATCCAATTTTTAAGTTCTTCGATCCGGTTCGGGCTGGCAATGATCACATCACCCGAATTGCTGTCCCAGGTTCCCAACGCTTCGGGGACATTGTTGATCTTGCGTCCATTGCTTAGAAAATCCGTCGAGGCATGGGTGCCATAGCTATAGGTTTTATCGCTAAGTAGAAAAACAGGAGTGCCAAAATTGAGCGTTTTCGTATACGACCCAAGATAGGATGCAAAGCGGCTGGAAAGGTCACCGCTGTAACGGCATTGGCCGACAAAATCACCAAAATATGCCCAAATATTGATCGCAGCGATACTGATCAATAAACAGGAAGTAATGAATATATAGGCGATTTTTTGTTTTTTTAAGTTAATCCCCACCATCTCCAGGATTCGATCAATCCCCAGGGCAACCATCAGCAGGGCTGCCGGTAGAACCATGAGCATGCGATAGGAATCGGCCGAGGGAGGGATGGAAAAAATGCCAATCGCAACCGTTGGCGCCCAAAAGTATCCATTCAATAAGATCATTCCGCGGTTCTTTATGCTCAGGATCACTATTCCAAGTCCGACCAGGAACAAGATCGTGGAAATATTTGAAAGTATTGAAAAATTGGATCCATAAAAATCCTGCGCCGGGTAATAGATAAGTGAGAAGAACGCATGCGCCACCCTTCCGACGAGTATCGTGAACGCACTCTGGCCAGTCGAAGCCATCGTTTGAGCCAACCAACCGCTTTGAAAAGTACCATCACTATTGATACGAGAAAAAAAATCAGCAGAATTCTGGGTAATATACGCAAACTCAGGTAGCACCATTAATAAAAATCCGCCCCAAAAAGCAACCATCTGTCGCCAGGTATCTTTCAACCACTTCCAATAGAAAATTACCAGAATCAACGTGAAGACAAAAATCATGCCGATAATGATCTGGGCTGTCAAATAAATACTAAAATGTACAGCCAGTATTACTCCCGATGCAGCAGTCATCCATATTTTGCGTTTTTCCAGTCCGGCAAGCAATAAGAACAATTCCAGCGGAACCAACCACGTTCCATGGATATACCCAACGGATCCGATCCGACTGAAATGCACATGAGCATGGGATATGGCGAGCAAAAAAGAGCTGATGATAGCAATCCTTCTACTAGCCACCTGGCGGGAAAAAAGGTAAAGAGCAGGAATTGCCAATATCCCGCTAATTGCAGGCAGAATCCTGATTGCAAATGGAGAAGCGCCAAAAATCCTGATTGCGATATTCACGATCTGGAGATAGATCCCTCCAAAGTTCTCCCATAAGGCAAAAGGGTTGCTATAGGTACCGGATCCACTCGACTGAGCAAACAACCCCAATAAACCCTCATCGCCATCAATAATGCGTGGCAATTCGCCCAGTTTGGCTAACCTTAAGATTGCCGCCAACAGCATCAATCCACCAAGAAAAAACAACTCTTTGCGGTTAGTTTTTACCCAATCCTTAATTTGGACCATTTTTGGGAATGATTTGTGGAATGAAAAAATATAAAAAGCCCCTGCGCTGAACCAGGTAATTAATACAAAATCATAATTTTCAAAATTCTTTTTTAAGAAGAATAGCATTGAAAAAACAGTTAGACCAACCAGTAGGATTGAAAAACCGATCCAGAAACCAGGCCGAAATCTGCCTTGATCATCATCGGACAATACCCTTTTATTTCTTGCTCGTAAAACGATGCTAATGATAATCAGAAGAACCCCCCCCAGGTTAAGCAAGAATAACGGGGGTGGTAGGCGGTTGTAATCCATGGGTTTTTGGATCATTAAGTATTGAGCAATAATGATTAGCACAAAACCGAGGGCAAACACGATATACGGAATTTGTGAAGTTTTAGTCTTTAGGTCTGGTTTTTTATTCATTTTTCCTCACCGCCAACAATTCTTGTTCACACTGAGATTGGAGTCGTAATCATTAAAAAATTCCTAAATACAAATCTTCCATTTGTAGTTATAGATGGGGACTTAAATCGTGTTACCGCAACCCCGGCAGTACCGGTCGCCAGGATTTATGCGCTTTCCGCAATTCGGGCAGTACTGGATATGGATTCCCAGTTCTTCCGGGGATTCTTTGTTTTTACCTGAGTCTTTTAACCAACTGGAAAAAGGATTCGCCCAGGAACCTGCGACCATACTGACAACGACCATTAAAAGAATCCCTCCAAGGATCAGGGTGCCTGCCACCACCAAGCTGCGGTTATCCAGCACCTGGGTAATTACATTTGATACTGTATAGCTAAATCCGGTATCTTGAGCAAATGGAGTTGACGCCGTGACTGGTAAATTGGATGCGCTGAGTTCATCGTTGATGCGCGTATAGGAGAGCTGTGCATTGAACGTGATCCCGGTCTGCAGCGGCCCGAAATCACGGGTGAAATATACCAGGTCATCAGAGATGTTTAACTCCCCCAACCCTAGCGAGGGAACGATTGTGAAACCTTCGGAATTCCGCGGTTGTTGCGCCTTTATCACCAACTTGTCGATCGGATAATCGCAGATCCACGAAAAATCGTAAATGCGTTCATCCTCTGACCTTACAAGTCGGGGATCATAATACTCGATGTAAAGCTCATTACTTGATGTGGTTATAACCAACTGGTACCAGCTCCCTTGAGGTTCAAGAGAATACTCAAGGTTGTACAGTAATCCATCCAGGTCTCGCATGGCCACTTTATAAGGGATTATTGCTGCGCGGGGCATTCGCAAGTTGATACGCACGGGTAGTTCAGTTTCATTGGATAGCTGAACCTTGTAAATTACCAACGCTTGCGGACGGTCATAATCCGGCCATAAATCGATCTCCATCCGCGAGATTTTTACCAGATTCTCCTCCTGGCGTGTAAAACCGGGAGCTATCAGGGAAACCATCAACGCTAGGATTAATAAGCATCGTTTCATCGGAGTAATTTGGCCTCTGGATTAGTGTAACATAATCATAAATCTATATTTCGGTTGTGATACAATAAATCTGCAAGGCGGAGCACTCAGCCTTGTACCTGTAAAGCCTCAAAGGTGCGCCCTTTCAGCAATTGAAAATGGGACACAGAGGTTTTTTTGTTATCTATAGAGGAATCACATGCGTTGGGTCAGGGATTATCACCCTCAAGCTGATCAAAATAAACTTTACCGCCAGGCACTCGTCATTACCCTTGTCGGAAACCTGTTTCTTGCAATTATTAAGGGAATTGTCGCTTACATCTCGCAAAGCGCAGCCATCTTCTCTGATGCCGCGAATTCGATCTCGGATGTTGTTTATTCGTTGTTGATGGTGTTGGGTCTGTGGGTGGCTATGCAGCCGCCGGATCTTTCTCACCCCCAGGGTCATTCCCGCTTTGAGCCACTGGTGGGATTGCTGGTCACTTTTTCAATGGCTTTCGCCGGATTCACAGCCGCCAATAATTCTATTCAACGATACCTCGAAGGCGGTGAAATTGTTAAATGGGGGTTACCCACGGTAGTGCTTTTAATCAGTGCCGCCTTAAAAGCCGGAATGTTTGTTGCCATTTCGCGTATCGCCAGGAAACTGACCAGCCCTACGCTTAGAACAACTGCCAAGGATAATCTTAGTGATGTGCTGACCTCACTGGCGGCCTTTATTGGGGTTGTCGGCTCTAACCTTATTCATCCGCTCGCTGATCCAATCGCCGGTTTAGTTGTGGCCATATGGATCTTTCGCCAGGTGTTTGTGGCAGGAAAAGAAAATCTCGGCTTTCTCACCGGTAAAGGGGCCAGCAAGGAAGAAGTTGAGGAATTTATCCGGGCTGTGGAGAACGTACCCGGTGTATTGAGGGTACACCACATCATGACCGATTATGTCGGTCCGCGCCTGATGATCGACCTGCACATCAATGTGGATGGTACCAAAACCCTTAATGAGGTTCACGAAATCTCTGACCAGGTCATCAAAACGCTGGAAGAATTCCCCGGCGTTGACCGCGCCTATGTTCATATTGAACCGCATGATTGGGTAGATTAATCCCCCTCTAAATGTTGGCACGAAACTTGTATTAAGTATCCTGTCAATTCAATCTATGTTTTAACCTGCAGTGGGCTTCCACTGACAGGCAATTATCTTGCGCAGGTCAAAGGAGACTCTATGCCCGCCTGGCTGCGTCAATTTGCATCGCAATTCGATCTCGAACGATCTTTAACTCGTGAAGGTCGGCAGGAGATCACTTTAAGGTACGCTGTTTGGTTTTCCATAGTGGTATTAATCTCACTTCTCCCATTCAGGATCATCGAACGGGTAAGCATAAGAAACGATATAAATACTTTCTATCTGGTCAACAACATCTTTTGCATATTTACCCTCCTTCTGGTTGGATGGCTTAATTCCAGGCATAAAATTAAAATTGCCAGTGAAGTTTTTATTTTCGTCACATCCTACTTGTGTTTTACTGCATATCCATACCAGAATGCTGATCAGATCCTGCTCTACCTGGTCATCCCGGTGTCTATTGCCAGCCTCATTTCTGATGGCCGCAAGTCTTTGGGAGTGATCATTTTCGTGATTCCAATTTTCCTTACTGTCTATGAAATTGAATTTAGTCAACAACCCTTCCCCGTATTCTCGATCATTTGCCTTGTGTTCGTGGCATTGATCTCCTGGCGTGCCTCAAAGATCATTGATCAAATGGTTTACCAACTCGTGAGCGCTTACCACAGCACTATTGAAGGTTGGGCACAGGCTCTTGAAATGCGCAACCAGGAAACCGAGGGGCATTCTCATCGTGTAGTTGACTTGACAATGAAACTGGCCGAAACCATGCGCGTCCCTGTATGCCGGCGTGAGCACTTGCAGCGCGGAGTTCTTTTGCATGACATCGGCAAAATGGGCGTTCCGGATTCTATCCTTTGCAAACACGGTCCTTTGACCGATGCCGAAAAAAAAGTGATGCAAAAGCATCCTGTATATGCCAGGGATTTACTTGGTCACATTGCATACCTCGCACCTGCCATCGATATTCCCTACTGCCATCACGAGAAATGGGATGGCACAGGATACCCGCGCGGTATCCAGGGCAATGCCATCCCGATCGAAGCGCGGATTTTCTCAGTTGTGGACGTATGGGACGCCATGCGCTCGAAGAGAAGCTACCGTGATCCTATCCCTGAGAACCAGGTCATCGAGTACCTGAGAACTGAAAAGGGAAGAAGTTTTGACCCCGCTGTGGTGGATGAGTTCCTGACGATGATCAACGCTCCGGCAGAAACGCAAGGCAAATCCTCAACCCTCACCTTAAGGGCTCCACCCCAAAAATCACGTCTGTAGCACATTTGACAGGCATTTTTGGTAAGATAGTAGTGCACCGTTAAGGATGCAGTTTATGCCTACTATTCCTGCCCACTTTTACAACGATCAAATAGAAGTTCAATTTAATACGGCACCTATTCGGGAAAAATCACCCCATTGCCCGGATCGGTTCACCTGGCGTGGCGATAATTTTGAAGTCAGCCAGGTACTTGAAGAATGGATCGATTACAAAAGGCGGGGGCGGATGGCACGTAATATGGCTCCCGCTCACCTGGCAAGTGCCAGCCGGTTGGGCTCTTGGGGAGTTGGGCGTTTTTATTTCCGCGTTCGTACAACAACGGGACGCATTTTTGAGCTTTATTACGACCGTGCTCCGGAGGATGTGGATGGACGGAAAGGCAATTGGTTTCTTGTGGGGGAAAGACAAGAAACAGAATAAATTTCGCGAGAATAAATAAAATTCATAATTATTAAGACTTTTCTTAATTTTATCAATCATCATATTGACTTTTCTTATTGATGTGCTATGATGTTTTTATAATATTTGTAATTATGTTGCCATATCTATTGAATACGTGAGGTAATGATGGTTAATAAAACGATAAGTAAATGCCCGGTATGCGACGAGGATCTTGCCATTACCCGCATGTATTGTGTTAACTGCAACACCACCATTGAAGGTCATTTTGCCGCTGAGCATACCCCCTTTGGCAAATTAACCCCCGAACAGATGCAATTTTTATTGACCTTTGTTAAATGCGAAGGCCGCCTTAACCGTATGGAAGACGAAATGAAGCTGTCGTATCCAACCTTGCGCAGCCGGCTGACTGAAATCGTACGCGCTCTCGGGTATGAACCCGGTAAAGAAGAAACACCTGTCCAGCTTTCTGCGGAAGAACGCCGTGCCATCCTGGAAGAATTGGATAATGGCACGATCACCTGGGATGAAGCACAGGCGCGTCTGCGGGGTGAAAAGATCCTCGAAACGCGTACCACCACGGAGGTGAAGTAATGGCCAGCAGTGAAGAACGCATGAAGGTTCTTAAAATGGTCCAGGAGGGCAAGATCACTCCTGAAATGGCATCCGAACTTCTTAAAGCGCTGGATTCGAGCACTCACAGACCTCAAGCGGAAGACTCCGCCAATTCTGTGTTCCCCGGTAAAGGCAACGGCCGCTTCTTCCGGGTTCGTGTTACCGACACCGGCACTGGCAAAACCCG
>Ga0209800_10002246_pt1 | contig 17454 bp, 16 predicted proteins | sample Higcelweek8metaG_FD_187174 | JGI IMG/M metagenome (GOLD analysis project Ga0209800, IMG submission 187174) | Freshwater pond sediment microbial communities from the University of Edinburgh, under environmental carbon perturbations - High... | ecosystem: Environmental > Aquatic > Freshwater >...
CTAGTAATGCGACATTAACTGCTTGAGCTCCAATAACTATTAATCAAGCTTGGCAGAATACTAATTCAAGTAATGCTTGTTATTTTAGTTGTAATAGTTGATATGGGTGGGATTGAAATAGTTGTGTGGGTGTTTGAGTAACTAGTAATAATCCATGAATAAGTTGTAACAGCATAAAATCACAGGTTCCTTCTTCTATAAATTGAACATATTGGATAGATCCAGATTGAGTTGGGATTTGAAATGCGGCATTTCAAGCATATTGCAATATGACAACTGATTGAGGTGGGTGGACATTAATAATGAATCTTAATACTAATGATTGAAATATCGAGGGCTATAATTCAGCCTATTGGACAACATCTGCTAGTTATTCAATTATAGCGAATGCCTTAACTAAGGATTATAAAACTGGCACCGGTTTTGTATCGTTAGCCTGAACAAAATTCATGATCATGATTCACAATGATTGAGCTTATATTGCATATAAGAGCTATATTTTAAATGAATCAAGTAAAACTCTTTCTTATTTCTTCAATAAATGATCAACTATTCAACTAACTAGCTCCACAATCTCATCAGACTGATTAACGAATTTAAATACTAATGAGCCAACAATTAAACAGACTAGTACTTTGTATCTAAATACATTAAGATGAGCAGGGCGGAATGATGATCGTGATAGAATATCTATTTGATGATCTCCTGCAAATAATATATGATGAGGATTGTGAACATTTTATGATAGTACCGCAACTTGAAGGCCATATAATGATTGACAATTATTGAATTGTAATTGGGCATCAACTGTAGGTTGTACTATTTGAAGTGATATTTGATGAAGTAATGCTATACGGAATGCAAAATCGGGTCTTAATTATGATTATGCATTCTATATTAAATAACACGAGCTATTCCTCTTTTATAACCTCAAACTCTACGCTATTTCTATCAATAATCTCTCAATCTTTCATTAGTTCTAATCTTAGCCCATGTTTTCCTTGAGATAGATTATAAAAATCTCAATCTACTTTTTTGTTATCAAGAAACCAAAAATACTTGTCATAGTTAATATTAGTTGAGAATTGCAACTTCACTTTTTGTTTATCTATAGAAGTGAATTTATCAATCTTATATCTCTGTCAATTGAGTGGAGAAGTGATTTCAACGAATTGTTTAGAATTCTTCTCAGTATCCATTTTTTCTTCTATTTTTGTTGGTTTTTCTAGGAATCTTACTACCCTACCAAAAATCTCTCAAGCTCAAGTTGCTCAGCTAACTCATTTCATATTTGAGGCATCCTTGTTACCTGCCCAGACTCAGATTATATAATTATCAGTATATCCAACTGTCCAGTTATCACGAAAATTCCTAGAAGTACCAGTTTTAAAAAAAACATTAATATCAGTAAAATCAAGAGTAGAATTAATTGGATATCATCAAATTTTCAAATATCTATTTGATAGAATATAATTAATCTCATCTGTATATTTCTTGTCAACAGCATTTTCGCACTGAGATTCTTTTCATTGATTGAAATTTATATCACAGAATTTACCAGAATTAGCAAAAATACTATAAGCTCTAGTTAACTCATAAAGAGTAACTTCTCAATCTCATAAAGTAAGAGCCAATCAATAATGTTCAGCATCTTTATTAAGAGATTTGATTCGTAATTGATGCAGAAAATCAAGAAGAGTTTTAACTCAAATTTTTTCTAATATCTTGACAGCTGGTACATTCATACTTTGAGCAAGAGCTTCTCATAGAGTAACTTCTCATTCGAATTTTGTAGAATAATTTTTTGGCTCATAAGCATAATCATCTTTTGTCTTATATAGAACTGGCAGATCAAGAATTGTATCATTTGGCTTGTATCAAAGATTCTTTGATGCAAGCAAATATGTAAAGGGTTTGAGTGCAGAACCTGGCTGACGAAGTGATAAAGTTGAATTAACTTGTCATTCGGTTGAATAATAATTTTTTCATCATATCATTACAAGAAGATTATTAGTCTTTTTATCAAGTACCAAAACTCAGTAATCTTTAACATTCTTCCAAGATAAATCATAAATTGCACTATCCCCTATTTCTTCAATTTTTTTACTCAATTCATAATCAATTGTGAGTTTGTTGGCTAAAATGTCATCATTAATAAATGAGATTTGTTTGTTCTGAATACTTTGAACAAAATCAGTAATATATGGCAACTTATTCTTATGATCCGTGTTAAAAATTAGCTTTTCATTAGTAATATCAAAATATTTATCGTTATTTATAATTCACCTTTCTTTTAGTGATTTTGCAAGAATTAAAAATCTATAATTAAAACTTTCTCTGAATTTATATGGATTATATTTCGAAGCATTTTTTTGAATAGTAATGAGAGCTAATTGTTCAGCTTCTGTAAGATTATTAATTTCTTTGTTGAAATAATAAATACTCGCTGATTTGATTCAATAATTGAGATATCAGAAATATAATCTATCTACATATAATCTCAGAATCTCTGATTTAGAATATTTAGTATTAATTCATATTGAATAAGCGAATTCTAGAAATTTCTTAGATAGGGTCCTACTTTCATTAAGCCAAAAACTGTTTCTAATAAGTTGTGAAGAAATAGTAGAACCTCATTCTACTATTTTTCAAGCTTTTATATTATTGTAAAAACTTCTAAATAGACCGGAAATACTTATTCAAAAATTATAATTAAATGAACTATCTTCTATAGCAATTATACTTTTCTTATAAAAATCTGGAATCTCATCGTAGCTAAATTCTCTGTGTCTATACTTATTATCTGCGGGTATTTCTCAGATTTCAATATTATTTTTATCATAAATAACTCTTGATTCTGGAAGATTATCAATTTTTGGAGTTATAAGAATCATTATAAAAAAGGAGACAAGCAAAAAAGATAAAAAATAGATTGCTATTTTAATAAATATAGAATTTTTGAAATTAATTTTCATCAAGTAAAATATTTGAATTAGCATTATTTTAGTTCAATAAGTTTTGCTTCTCTGAATTCTGGAATATCTAATTTAAGTTTTTCTACTAATCTTTCGAAAATATAATAATCCTCAACTCTTGATTCCAAAACTAAAAAATCTTTAACTAAATCTCACATTTTTTCACTTCTAATTTCGTCAATATTTAGAGACATTTTATAGAGAATTTCTGTTAATCTTTTGAGTACTCACATCTTATTTACAAAAGTTAACTCAATATTAATTGTAACTGAATTCTTCTCATCAATACAATTGCCCCAACAAGCAGAAATAAGCCTTTCTACGTTTCATTTTTTGAGAGAAATACAGTCAATTTTATGGATATTAACTCAATTATTAGTAAGATATCAAACAGTCTTGTCTCCTGGTTTGGGACTACAACAACTCGCAATTTTATATGGAATATTTTTTTCTCATCAAATATAAATCTCTTCTGCCTTATTTGTAGCAGCTGGCTTATGAATTTTTTTAGCTTCTCTTTTTTCCTCTAGGATTTTTTTAAGATCAATATTCGCATGTTCTCTTATTCATCTTACTATTGTTCATGGCTTACGAGAGAGATTTCAGATTTGTACTAATACATCTTCTTTTTCTTTAATACCAAGAACTTTGCCATCAAGATTCTTGAGTATCGACAAGTCCTTATCAAGAGTGATTCAGAAGTTTTTGTATAAATATGTATTAAGAATATATTTACCTTTTTCTATTAACTCTTCCCTATTTGTTTTGTTTATGTAGCTTTTAATTACTTCTTTGGCACGCGTGGTTTTTACGAATGATAACCAAGTAATAAGAGGCTTTTTGTTCTTATCAATAATAATCTCAACTCTATCTCAGTTATTAAGTTCGTGATCAAGTGTTACTATTTTGCCGTTAACCTTAGCAATTGAGAGATAATTACCAATGTCCGAATGGATAGAATAAGCAAAATCTACTGGAGTAGAACCTCTTGGTAAATTAATAACATCTCATTTAGGAGAGAAAACAAATATTCTATCATCAAAAATACCAAGTTTCATTGTAGACATAAAATCCGTATCCTCTTGTTCTTTGCTCTGATCAACGATTTTTTTGATTTCTGATACCCAATAGACATCTTTTGCTACTGTTGAGCGACCAGTTTCTGAATACTCAAAATGTGCTGCAACTCAGATTTCTGCTTGGATATGCATTTCTCTTGTTCTAATCTGGATTTCTGCTGGATGTGTAACTGCACTTCACATTTCCTTAAGTACTCATATAACTGTAGTATGCAGACTCTGATATCAGTTCTCCTTCGGCAGAGCAATATAATCCTTGAATCTCTTAGGAATTGGAGACCATCTATTATGGATTTCTCAGAGAATCTCATAACAATGAGGAATATTGTCCGTAATTATCCTTATAGCAAAAAGGTCGTACAAATCCTTGATTTTCTCATAACCTTTTCTCTGCATCTTCTTATAAATACTATAAGGAGACTTAACTCTATAAGATACGTCGATAATTGGCACATGTTCTGGGATCGTCTCATATATTATATCTTTAACTTTCGCCACGAATACTCTCTGATCGGCCTTAAGCAGTTCGAATTCTTCTTGAATTTTATTATATTCTTCTGGATATAGAATCTTAAAACAAAGGGTTTCTAGTGTTTCTTTGAAATCAAAGATACCTAGTCTATCAGCAATCGGAGCATAGATATTAAGTGTTTCCTCGGCTATTCTTTTTCTTTTCTCTGGATCAGGGTGGAACTCTAGAGTTTTCATATTATGAATACGATCCGCAAGCTTAACGAAGACAACTCTCACATCCTCACTAATTGCGATGAACATCTTACGGAGACTTCATACAATTCTCTCCTCTCATCTATATTTTAGTTTTGATAACTTCTCCATTCAGGCTGTAATATGAGCAACTTCTTCTCAGAATATTTCTTTGATTTCTTCAACTGTCCTTGGAGTATCTTCAGGTACATCATGAAGAAGACATGCCTGGATTGTAATCAGGTCTGGCTTAAGAATTAGAAGTTCTCTAGTCGCTTCTGCTGGATGAATAAGATATGGATCTCAGGATTTACGAAACTGTCCATGATGTGCCTCTTTCGTGAAATCATAAGCCCTTATAATAGTATTTCTAATAAGATCTTTTGAAACATTGACCATATAAGTCGATGCCTTTGCGATTATTTCCTCAATTATTGCATCAATCCCAGAATAATCTACTTCTATTTTTGTATTATTTTCCTCCATTTTTTTGTTATTAACTTCTAACTGCTACCATTTTATACATTCTTAACAAAAAAACAAAAACAAGTTGAAAAATAAGTTTTCCGTCCGTCATCCTGAACTCGTTTCAGGATCCATCTTATTTAACTCACTATGGATACTGAAATAAATTCAGCATGACAAGAAATGAGACTTTTGGTACCTTTTGGCTACAAAAGTATGCAAGAGGAAAATATTAGTTATAATTAATTCCTCAAACAACGAACTGTAAGTCAGTTGGAACGAGCATCACTGTATATAGGATAAATCTGATTATTGCTAATTCTCATGCTATATCAATTAGAAGAACCGGAGGAAGACGAAGTCCAAATTTTACTATATACATTCTGATTATTATATGTATTACCTATACCATAACGATATCATGCGAGTGGTATCTTAAGTATGGACACAATCGATATATTATTTTGCCAATTTGCAGTAATTGTTATTAACGGATTCAGGTTAATTATTGTGCTTGACCATTCATAAACTGTTGGCACATGATATCAACTTGCACAAGGTCACTGCATGCCAGATGGTTGTCATTGGGTATAATAGGTTCATCAAGTAGAATTAGTTCAAGATCATCACCATAAGTTTGAATTTACTGCATTTATCCAATCAATAGATCAATAAATAAAATAATTATGCCCCACATTATTCGCAAGAGTTCATGCTGGAGCTAAAGAGGAAGTTGAAGTTGTTGAAGTAATATCATCATTCCTTCACCATTGAAAATAACTTCATAGGGTATTCCTAATACCAGAATCACAATCAACTCAGCTTCAACTACAATTCTGAATATTAACTTGATTATTCCAAGCTTGAGTCGCCCCAACATTACAAGCAGCCCAGATTTGTCAGTTTGATAACTTAATATCTGGAGTATCACAACCCGGATAAGTAGAACTAGCTTGTGTTGCGGTGTAGAATCAAACTAGTCATCATATCATAGATCAAGTAGATTGTATTGTAATAGTTTTATTTAGGTAAGCTACATAATTAGTTCATGTCGCACTATTTAATTCAAATCAGATATTTGAATTATTATACTGTATTGGAACTTGAGTTCCAGAATTTAAAAGTATTCATAACTGATCTCATCTTCATAATGGAAATCTTTTAGAATAATCATTAGAATCGGCATTAACTTTTTCATTAGAGTTATTAGAATAATTATTTATATAACTCAAACTAATATTACCTCAATCTTCTAGGAATCACATTAACTGAAATCTGTTCTGATTGATGTTAGTATTGTATGTGTAATAAACATTATCTAGAGGATCTTTTCATGAAGATATATTAGCTATCTCTAATGTTCTAATTCAAGCATATCATTGATATCATATATTAACTCATGAAGCTGTAATAGTAATATGGTTATCAGGTATAGTATATTTTCATCAATTAGTATATTGTATTACTAATCATTTTGATATATTAGTCATATCTGATAATCTTACACTGTCCCTAGCTCAAACTGAATAACTACTAAAACTAAGAAATGCAATAGTTGCTAATATTGCCAGAATTACTATTACTACTATTAGCTCTACAAGAGTGAAAGCTGAGTTTTGAAATTTTTTCATAAGTTAAGTTGTAATTAATACCAAATGATTATATAAAAACTTCACTACAAATCAAAAGAAATCCACAAAATAAAATTTCTTTTTGCTATTTATGAAAAGTTCTATATACTTCTGCCGTTGTTAATTAAAACAATTTCTTTTTATCATACAATTTTCTACTCTCGAACGCATATAAGAACAATTCTTTGGGGCCGGTCGACAGAAATATATTGGTCGCTATAAAAAGAATAAATCTTATTTTATTAATATTTATTATTATGATTTTTTCTGAGTTAAATTTAAAACCAGAGGTTTTAGCTTGAGTTACCAAACTTGGCTATACAGAACCAACTAAGATACAAGAAGAAGTAATTAGAGAATCAGTTAATGGAAAAAACATTATCGGACAATCTCAGACCGGTACAGGTAAAACTGCTGCATTCGTTATTTCCCTTTTACAAAAAATAGACCTTACTAAGCCAGGAATCCAAGCTCTTATTCTAGCTCCAACTCGCGAGTTAGTTACACAGATTAGAGATGAGATTCTTGCTCTATCATCTAGCATGTATGTTAGATCTCTACCAGTTTATGGATGATCTCCAATTGGTAAACAGATTGAGATGCTTAGAAAATGACAGACAATTATCGTTGGTACTCCAGGTCGTACAATTGATCTTATCGAGAGATGAGCACTTAAGCTAAATGAAGTTGAAGTTTTCATTCTTGATGAAGTTGATAGAATGCTTGATATGTGATTCGTTGATGATATTGATTTCATTTGGTGAAGTCTTAAGTCAGTTGAACAAACTATGGCCTTCTCTGCTACTATTACATCAGAATTGAAGTCTATGGTTGAGAAATATCTTGGTCTAGATTATACTTTCATCAAAGCTACTGACGGACTTATGGTTGATAAAATCAATCATTCATTCACAGAAATCCCACATATTGAAAAATATGATGCTCTTAAAAAAACAATAGTTACATATAAATCAACTAAAACAATAGTTTTTGTGCAGACCAAGAGAGATACAGAAATGCTAGCAAAAAAATTATATAGAGATTGATTCAATGCAGATTGTCTTAACTGAGATATGCGCCAGAGAGAGAGATTCAAGGCTCTTAAGGATTTCCAAGATAATATTACTGATATCTTTGTTGTAACTGACGTTGCTGCTAGATGATTAAATGTGAAAAATATTGATCTAGTAGTCAACTATGATGTACCATCTGATCCAGAATCATACATCCACAGAATCGGTCGTACAGGTCGTGCTTGAGCCGAGTGAACCGCAGTTATGTTCGTTGCAAATGATGAGAAATTCGCATTCAAGAATATTGAGAGAAGGAACAAAATCAAAATCAAACAAGTAGATGAAGACGGAAATGAAATGGAAAGAAAAGAAGAAAGAGGTTACAGCTGAGGAAGAAGTAGCTCGCCAAGATTCTGAAGTAGAAACTGAGGATGATCTAGATGAGGTTACAGAGGTAGATCTTCTGGTGGAGATAGATGAGAAAGAAGTTTCGGAGGTGAGAGAAAATCATTCTGAGATAGACCAGAGAGAAAATTCGTAAGCAATGATGAAAAAAGAGCTTCATTTGATAGAGATGGTTGATTTGATAGGCCAAAAAGCGGATACTTTGAGAAAAAAGAACAATCAAGATGATCATTCTGAGATAGAAAACCTTTTGGAGACAGAGTTGAGAGGAAATCATTCTGAGATAGACCAGAGAGAAGTTTTAGTTCTGACAGATGAGAGAGAAAACCCTTTGGCGAAAGAAAGAGTTTCTGAGATAGATCTGAATGAGGTGAGAGAAAATCATTCTGAGATAGACCAGAAAGAAAGCCTTTTGGCGAAAGAAAAGCATTTGGCAATAAGCCAGAGAGAAGTTTTGATAAACCTAAGTTTGATTGAGAAAAAAGAGGATTTGTAAAAAAAGATTCTTTTGAGAAAAAAGACTTATCAAACTCTGATAAACCAAAAAGGACTTACGTTAGAAAACCAAAAGTTGACTAATAATTATCAAAACGACTACCAAAAAAACTGCAAAATTTTATTTTGCAGTTTTTTTTAGAAAAAATTTGACTTCTTATGAAAATTTCTTATAAATGTTTTTGCAAGTTCTGATTTTCTGAAGAATCTTTGTCCAACAACACCAAACTAAACAATATTACCAATGGTAGCTTAGGGAGGTAAAAAGTTACCGAGTTTAAAATTCACAAGAAGAACAGTTCCTGTACTACGAGAAGAAGAGGAGAGACATCATGCGCAAGAAACTCTACGCAATCCTCCTTGTGGTTGCCCTGGCCGCGCTTGGCCTGGCATCCGCAGCATCCGCAGCCCAACCGCCCGGATTCAGCGATTCCCTGGCAATCATGTCGAGCACCGGTGTGGTCTCGGCTGATGCTTTGAAATCTTCCATGCCCACCATTCTGGCCGACGCCAAGGGCGCCATCTACAACGAACCGAAAGCGGCGACCGACAGCAACACCAAGAAGATCGGCCTCGTGGCCAACTCCGACGGCAAGCGCCTCAAGACCGAGGTCATCGCCTACTCCGAGCCGCCCGGTCAGATCATCGCCGAAGTTTCTTCCAAGAAGCTTTTCATCACTCCTCTGGCCCGTCTGGCACACCCCGACATTGTCGGTGCCTCTGACACTTCCATGAAGTGCAGCGTGACCCTCACTTCCATCGGCGCCTCTTCCCGCGATGCCCCGCAAACCCTGACAGGCATCGACACCCGCGCGGCCCCCAGCAGCAACAACGCTCTGGGCTGACCTTATCTCGGCCTAGTACCATCAACGGACTATGGCCCTAAACTGATAACTTAATAGCGAGGTGACAATGTCCCTGCCACCCAAAAACAAATATTACATTCTGGGAAAGTACTAATCAGACACCCGGACTGATGACGGTAACGACCGAATCGTGATTCACTCCAAGGAGGTTGTTTACCCCTAAGTATATACTCCGGTTTCAAATAATCAGTGCCGGCTGATGAACGGTCATCTGCTACCGAAAAAGCAGTTCCCTGGAGAACTATATCCCGAAGAAGTTGACGTCCTTGACTTAGAAGCAGCCTTGGATCAAAGAAACCGTAATAGGTCAGTCGACAGAGGGATTACGAGACGCACACCCGGTGCTCCAGAGCAAAAGTCAGTGCCGGCTGACACAGTATCCCTTAGTAGCGGCGAGCGAAAAGGGATGACAGTAGCCTCCACCATGAGAATAGTCAAAAGCTAGGTGGATGTGCACTTGCTAGACGGCAAAAGCAAGTACTCTACAAATAATCCTGAGCCGTCTCTCAGGAGCCGTTCATAACGGCATGGTAGTATGGCAAAACAGCATATTATCCCCCGATCCACACTCCGGGTAATGAGTGTACAAAGGCTGTTGTGAACAGCCGACAGTAAGGACGCAATTCCTACTGCCAGACCAATGGGCACCCCTCTTCGGAGCGGGTGCCTTTCCTATTCATTAAACTAAAAATAATAAAAAGTTGCATTTTTATAAAAATGATTAAAATAAAGACATAATAAATCTAGAAATGTATGAGTTTGAGCAATCAAATTCTTTTTTTTCAAAATTTTTATAATTAATTTATATAATAATTAAACATATTATGCTAGATATACGTAAAATTGAGGCAGCAATTAATCAAATCTCTGCTGAGAAAAAAATAGATAAATCAAAACTTCTTGAAATCATTGAACATGCAATCAAGACTGCATACAAGAAAGACTTTGGTACAAAAGATACAAATGTCGATGTAAAAATAAACTTAGAAGATGCAACAATAGAAATCACTGTAGAAAAAACTATTGTTGAAAATGTTGAGAATCCTAGTGTTGAGATTGATATCAAAGATCTATGAGATGCAGCTTCAGACTTCAAAATCTGAGATACAGTTGAGATTGATGTAAGTGATGAGATACTTAGTAATGAAGAGTGATTCGGTCGTATTGCATCTCAAGCTGCAAGGCAAGTTATAATTCAAAAAATCCAAGAATCAGAAAAAGAAAAAATCTACAACTTATTCAAAAATAAAGAATGAGAGATTGTTAATCTTAAAATTGAGTTAGTTGAGAAAAATAAAGTTATGCTTGATTATAATGGCAATTCTATTGTCTTACCTAAGTCAGAGCAAGTTTCTAAGGATAAATATACTCCAGGACAAAGAATTTATGTTTGTGTTGGTAGGGTAGAAGAAGACTCGATCACTTGACCTAGAGTTACACTAACACGTAAAGACAAGAATTTGGTAGTGAAATTATTCGAGATGAATGTACCAGAACTAGAAGACGGAACAGTTGAAATAATTAGAATAGTAAGAAATCCTTGATTCAAAACTAAAATTATTGTTGGTAGTGAATATGAAGAAGTTGACCCAGCATGAAGTCTTATTGGACCAAAATGAATAAGAGTGAAGGCTGTTGTTGATGAATTATTCTGAGAAAAAATTGATGTAATCAATTATACTGACGATATCAAGGAACTTATCAAAAAATCTCTTAGTCCAGCTCAAATAAGCGATGTTAAAGTTAATACGGAGACAAAAGAAGCAATCTGTTACGTTCTACCAGAAGAGAAAGTAAAAGCAATTGGTAAGTGATGAGTAAATATCAATCTTGCAACCGAACTTACTTGATATAAAATTTCTTTAGTTTCTAATGATGAATAATTTATGAAGCATTTAAATACATTATGATGTGAAAGCTGAATGAATAATTTTGACTTAGATATTTTTCAACAACACATTGATTGACTTAATATTGAAAGTCTACATAAAGAATTAGTCGCAATTGAAAATATTCTCAATAATTGATATGAAAAGCCTGAAGGAAGACTAAGAGAAAAAGTTAAACGAATAACAAAAAAAATCCTAGAATTATCCTCATTACAGCAAAAAGAATTGATTAAAGCATTATAATATTTAATAACATTAAAAAAATGTCTTGAGAAAAATTAACCGTATTAATGCTTGAAAGAGTAGCATGAGTATGAAAACAATGAGAAATAATTGAAGTAAGTCATAGTCAAGCAAAAAATTATCTTATACCAAAATGACTTGCAAAATTAGTTAGCAAAGAAGAGATTGAAAAATTAGCGAAGAAAAAAGAATCACAAGTAAAAAACACTAGAGAAAATATTTATAATAGACACAAAATAGCAGAACTATTACATATGAAGGAAATTATTTTGGAAGCAAAATGAAATGCTGACAAGATATTTGGTTGAATTCAAGAGCTTGATATTATAGCAATAATTGAGAAAGAATATTCCATCAAACTAGAGAAAAAAAATATAATTCTACCAGAATGACATCATATCAAAAAAGCATGAATCTATGATATTAAACTCAATCTCTGAAGTGATGTTTTTGCTAGAATTTCACTGAACGTAAGGGTTATTAAATAATATTACTCTTAATTTCAAATGAATTATCTCTGCATTGATTATTGAACCAAAAAATCTTGACTTGCTATTAGTATTAATAATATTGCAATACCATTAAAAATCGTCGAAACTTCTAAGTTAATAGCTGAGCTCAAAAATCTTATAAATGAAAGAAAAATAACTTCAATTGTTTTCTGAAAAGCGCTGAATGTTGACTGAACTAATTCTCTTCACGCAAAAAGAACAAGAAGTTTCTCCAATATTGTGAAAAATACTTTCCCTGAGATTAGGATAATATTTCATGATGAGAGATTTAGTAGTTTTGAAGCCAAATCAAGTATGTTAAATATCTGAGAAACAAAATTTGATGCTAAGAAATTAGATGATATTGCTGCAACAATAGTACTGCAAAGCTATCTAGATAATGTTATTCCAAAATAATAATTTGAAATATTAAGTTTTACAATATAATCAAATAACTTAATTTATAAATAAAAAATATGCACGTTTGATTTATATTGGATTGAAATAGAAGATGGGCAACATCAAAATGATTAATAAAAATGCTCGGACACACTCATTGAGTGGATAATGTTGAAAATATAGTCAATCTGTGTCTCAAAGAAGATATTGAGACTGTAAGTATGTGGATTATCGCGAAAAAAAATCTTGAAAATAGATGAACCGAAGAACTTGAACATTTATTTTGACTAATTAGAAACAGAATACCAAAAATTATTAAGAATTTTATTAAAAACTGAATCAACTTCAATACTGTTTGAGATCTAGATTTATTGCCAGTGGATATTAAGGAATTAATGCTAAAGTCTATTGAAGAGACAAAACACTGAACAAAAATGAACTTCATTCTTGCAATAGCATACTGATGACAAGATGAAATAATAAGATGAATGAAGAAATTTATCAGAGAAAATATTGAAGAGCTCAAAAACAATCCTGAAGGATTACTTAAAAAACTTGATGAGAAATCATTCCTGAATTATCTTGACACTGGTAAATTCCCTGCTCCAGATTTGATAGTTAGGACAGGTTGAGACATGAGACTTAGTTGATATTTTCTGTATCAATCAGAATACAGTGAATATTATTTCACTCCAACTTATTGGCCAGCTTTTGAAGAAAAAGAATTCTATATTGCCTTGAATAGCCTAAAAAATGCTAAAAGAAATTTTTGAAAATAATTAGATTGGAAGTGATTCAATATCAGTATTTATAATAAAATCTAGCATATTATCTATTTCATCATGTTTCAAAAAAACTTTTTTTGCTCAAGCATCTAGAAAATGCTTCCAGTATTCATCTACATTAAATGCAGTGTACCCAATTCACATTCACTTCCATCCCATATCTTTAACCAATCTCTGCATTGTGTCTCATCAATTAATTCAAGGCATTCAATAATCCATAATCACATAATCAAAAGTTTGTTTCTGGGCTGCCGCAATAGCATCATATCAATTTGTAACTTGTAATAGATTATATGGAATTTGAAAAGCTTTTTTTATCTTGGTAGATATGAATAATCTATTAATATTTTCATCATCTACTAATAAAATATTTTTCATATAAATATATTTACATATCTGCTAGATAATATAACAAATAATCTGTTTTGTCAAAATTAACTTATATTAAAAATGTATAATTTATAATTTTAAACTTTCAAATCTAACTAATTTGAAGAAAAAAAATAATTCTTTTGACTTTTTTAACTTTTTTTATAAAATTCTCCCACTTGTCTAAAGATTTAATTATTATTTAAGCAACTATGTTAGGAAAATTAAAGAAAAGAAAGAGACTTAGAACTCACTGATTTTTAGCTAGAACAGCTACTTTTAACTGAGCAAAAGTCTTAAAAAATAGAAGAAGAAAATGACGTCACGAATTGACAGTAAGTTATCCAGTTAGATATAAAGCAACTAGAGGTAAATCAAAAATGCATATTATTGCATGAGGAACTGCAAGAGTTGTAACTTATCCAGGAAGCACTATTAGACTAAGAAAAATCTAATTAGCTTCTTTTCTGAAGCAAATATATGATTAAAAAAATCTATAGACTCAAAGAAAACGAAATAAAAAAGGTTTTGAAATATAAGAAACCTTTTTTTTCATATAATCTTATTGCTAATATTATTGATAATAAGCTTCCCTATTCAAGATTTGCTTTATTTCTAAGTGGCAAACATGTAAAAACTGCGGTGAGTAGGAATTTTTTCAGAAGACTTTTTTATGATATTTCTGATAAATACAAGGATAAATGAAGCTTTGATATTGTTGTGATACCAAAAAAGTGAAAAATCTTTGATAAAAAAGATAAAGCGATTATATTAGAATTCGAAAATGATTTAAAATTTATTTTTAAAAAGATATTTACTAAATAATTAATAAAATGAACAAGGATAAATTACTAAATTTTGCAATAGCATTTTTAATTACCGTATTAATATTCAACTTTTTTTCATCAAAAAAAGAAACCACGATAGTCAGTAATACAATTATATTCAAATCTGCATCAGATAATTATACAATACCGAATATACCAAATATTGAGATTACTAACAATCTTGATAAGCTAATATCAATAAATACATGTAAAAATCTTACAATCAGAAAAGATGGAGCTAAGATAGAAAATATTGAGAAAAGTTTTCCAAAATTTTGTACTAATCTAGATGTCCTAGTAAAATGAACAACTCATTTAAATCTTGAGCCACTCTCAACACTATTTCATATTTCTTGAAAATATGATTTTGAACTAAATATCAATGGTAAAAGTCTTTTGGTTTCATTTGAACAAGAAGAAAAATGATTTTGGAATAATTTACTGTCAAGTATTTTTTATGCTCCAGTTTATAATTTATTTGTTTTAATTATTAGTTTTTTACCAAATCATAATTTGTGATTATCAATAATAATAGTTACAATAATAATTAGATTACTAGTCCTTATTCCTCAACACAAAATGATGGTCAGTAGCAAGAAGATGCAATTAATTCAGCCAAAAATAAAAGAAATTCAAGAAAAAAATAAATGAGATCAATCAAAAATATGAATGGAGTTGCTTGAATTATATAAAAAAGAGTGAGTAAATCCAATGTGATCTTGTCTTCCGCTTCTTATTCAATTGCCAATTCTTATAGTTCTATATTGGACAATCAGTTGAATTACTAGCGCCGCAAATTATTTTTATCTATATTGACCATTATCAAAATTTGATATAAGCCAAATAGATTCACAATTTTTTTGATTAAACCTTATTGCTCAAGAATGGAAATCTTGATTAGTATTAGCATTGATTTTATGAGTATTACAATGGATACAAATTAAACTTAGTCTTACATTTAATTCCAAAAAGAAAGATCATGGAAAGATTATTATAAAAGAAGAAAAAATGGATGATCCCGTATCCGAATTTATGCCAGATCCTAATGTAATGAATGCTTTTATGTTATGGTGAATGCCTATTATGTTTGCATTTTCATCATATTTCTTCCCATCATGAGTTAGTATATATTGGGTCATATGAACACTATTCACTCTTGTACAACAAATTGTAGTTAATAAATTATCAGAGAAGAAAGAATTGAAAACCAAAGATGGCAATGATATAATTCTCAAAAATAAAAATAGTTAATAAAAACTCTCCCAATTTGAACCGACCCCACAAAAGTGGAATGGAAATAAAACTCCATTCCACTTTTTTTGTTAGTTGAATATACTTCAAAAAAAGAAATTATTTCTTAATAATTTTAATATGAGTAATAAAGAGTACAGCAAAGAACAAATAGAAATACTTAAAGCTAACAAATATATTAAGAACTGTAGCTCTAAATATATAACATTCACAGATGAAATAAAGATTGAAGCTTTGAAATTGGATAATAAGTGAGTTTACTTCAGAGATATATTCAGACACTTCTGATTCCCAGATTTCATAGTTGATTCTGAAGTTCCAAGGCATAGACTAAAGAACTGGAGAAAAAATATGAAAACAAAGTGATTACAATGATTAGTAGGCACAAAGAAGTGAAGAAAAAAGTGAGAAAATATAGATATTTCTAAAATGACTCAAGAAGAGAAAATAGAATATCTAGAAACAAAAACAGCCTATCTGGAAGAACTTCACAAATCAATCTACTGACATTATCCCTAAAGCACTAATATTTGATATTATATATAGACTATCCAAAACATTTGATAGCAGAGTATTATGTATAATAGCAAAAGTCTCTCTGTCTTGATATTACAAACATAAGAAACTAATTCTTTCAAACAAGACTAAAGAAGAAAGAGAAAAAATCGATTTAGAACTAATAAAAGAAATTTCATTGAAATCTAAACAAAAGAATTGATATCGCATGATAACAATGTTACTTAAGTCAAAATGAATAATAATGAATCATAAGAAAGTATTAAGACTCATGAATAAATATAGTTTACTTGCTAAGATAAGAAGAAGAAATCCATACAAGCATATAATGAAAACAAACGGGGAACATAGGACTGTAGAAAATAAACTAAACAGAGAATTTAGCTGAATTAGTCCTTTAAAGAAATTATGAACTGATATAACATATATAAGATTTAAATGAAGATGGATATATCTATCAATAATAAAAGATATAGTTACATCTGAGATACTTTCATCTAAAATTTCAGATAATATTTGATTATGAGTTGTACTTGATACAATAAAAGAATTGAAAGAGAAATATCCTAGCTGAGAGTTAAATAATACATTACTTCATTCAGATCAATGATTTCACTATACTCATCCAAGTTTTTGAAACTATCTGAAAGAACTCTGATGTATACAATCTATGTCTAGAAAGTGAAATTGTATTGATAATGCTCCAACAGAATCTTTCTTCTGACACATGAAAGATGAAATTGATATTTCTTTATGTAATACTTTAGAAGAAGTTGCAAAATATATAGAAAGCTATATATTCTATTACAATAATTCAAGACCTCAATGGTCAAGAAAAAAGATGACTCCTGTTGAGTACAGAAATCATCTTCTAAATTTAACATAAGAGTTTTTATTCATTCCACTAAAGTGGGTGCGGTTCACGTTTGAAGGAGTTTTTTTAGGAAATATAAATTTATTTCATTTTATTTCTTAGAAATGCTGGGATATCAAGATCAGAATTGTCATCATTGAATGAACTTTGTTGCGGAGTAGTTGGTTTATTAAAAG
>Ga0209800_10002249_pt1 | contig 17442 bp, 19 predicted proteins | sample Higcelweek8metaG_FD_187174 | JGI IMG/M metagenome (GOLD analysis project Ga0209800, IMG submission 187174) | Freshwater pond sediment microbial communities from the University of Edinburgh, under environmental carbon perturbations - High... | ecosystem: Environmental > Aquatic > Freshwater >...
GAGCGGCTTTACGCAAATGCTTATGGATCGGATCATACAGATTGGCACGAGCGGTTAGCGCGCCATGACGAGTTTCAACCTCGATGCCTTTCTTTCGGGTCATGTCTTCGCCTTTCTCCTGATTTTTTCAAGGCTTGCTGGCGCGTTTATGATGTTTCCTGGCATCGGCGAAACCTTTGTGCCTGCGCGCGTGCGCATGATGTTTGCCTTGATCTTCACCTTTATGGTGATGCCGGTTTTGCTTCCGATGGTTCCCGCGCTGCCGCCGCAGATTCCCGACATGGCCTTGCTGTTGATCAAAGAGATTTTTATCGGCCTGTTCTTCGGCACCGTCATGCGGCTTTTGATGGATATCGTGGCGACAATGGGCTCGATTATCGCTATGGAGATTGGGTTGTCGAACGCTATGATTTTGAACCCGAGCTTGGCTTCACAAAGCGCGCTGCCCAGCGCGTTTTTGAGTACGGCTGGTTTGGCGCTTGTTTTCGTGACAGGCCTTGATGAGCTTCTGTTCCGGGCGGTGATGGATACCTATAAAGTTTTTCCGATGGGCGGGGCGTTTTTTATGTCCGATATGGTGCAGGCTTTTGTGCATCTGTTCGGTGAAAGCTTCATGCTTGGCGTTCAGCTTGCCATGCCCTTTATGGTCGCGGGTCTTTTGTTTTATGCCGTCTTGGGCGTGATGCAAAAGACGATGCCGCAGGTTCAGTTGTTCCTCGTCGTCATTCCGGTTCAGATTGTCGGCGGCCTTTTCATTTTTATGATGGTGCTTTCGATCGCCTTGGGCGTGTGGCTCAAGTTCTTCGATCAAACCATCGGCTCGCTTTTCATCAGATAGAAGGCGGGCACCCATGGTTGAATCAGATAAAGACCAAAAAACAGAAGACCCTACCAGCAAACGCCTGACCGACGCGCGCGAAGAAGGTCAGCTTTCCGTGAGCCGCGAACTTTCAACGTGGTTTATGTTCGTCGCGATCCTCGTTGTTCTCTCCAATTTTGGGCCTAGTTTGGCCAGCGAGATGCGCGATGGGCTTCGGATTTTTCTCGAGCGACCAGAACAGCTTTCCCTTGAAGACGGCGGAATTCAAAACGTCTTTCTTGGCATTACCGTTAGCGTCGGGCGGGGGCTTGTTCTGGTCTTTGGGTTGCTCTGGGCCGCTTCGATCTTAGGCACGATGATTCAAACCGGTTTCTACGTTAGTGGCGCGCGCCTTAAGATCGACGTTGAGAAAATTATGCCGATGCGCGGGTTGAGCAACATGTTTTCGTTGAACTCGGTTGCCGAGCTTCTTAAATCCTTCGTTAAAATGGTAGTCATGGGCTATGTGGCTTACCGCGTTCTCGAGCCGCTCGGGCATGAATTGCCGATGCTTGCCGATCTTTCGCTTGAGCAGGGGCTCGAACTTCTTCATCGCGAGGCGCTGCACGTTATCACGGTCTTAATGGTGATCATCACGTTGATCGCAATTACGGATGCGCTTTATATGCGTTATAATTTCTTCAAAAACTTGCGTATGACCAAGCAGGAAGTGAAAGACGAACACAAACAGCTCGAAGGCGATCCGATGGTCAAGGGGCGTTTGCGCCGTATTCGCCTTGAAAAAGCGCGCCGCCGTATGATGGCCAAAGTGCCCAAAGCGCATGTCGTTGTGACGAACCCAACGCATTATGCCGTTGCGCTCAACTATGAACGTATGGCCATGGCTGCGCCTGTCGTGGTGGCCAAAGGCGTTGATTTTTTGGCGAAACGCATTCGCGATATCGCCGAGGAAAGTGGCGTGCCATTGGTAAGTAATCCGCCTTTGGCGCGGGCGCTTTATGATACGGTAGATCTCGACCAGCCCATCACGCCAGAACATTACCGCGCTGTGGCTGAAGTCATTTCATACGTCTATCGCTTGAACAAAAAGAAATAGGAAAACGCCGCATGAATCACCCTTCCTTCATTTTAGCTTCGGCTTCGCCGCGCCGCTTGGCGCTTTTGGCGGATATCGGGCTTGTGCCAAGCCAAGTTCTGCCAGCCGATCTTGATGAAACACCGTTGCCTTGCGAGCGACCTTCCACGCTTGCCCTTCGGCTTGCTCTGGCTAAAGGCAAAGCTATCGCATGCACGGAGCCAGAGGCGCTTGTGCTTTCTGCCGATACGGTCGTCGGTGTTGGTCGCCGCATTCTGCCGAAGGCGGAAACGCCAGAGGAGGTCGCCGCGTGTCTCAAGCTTATGTCCGGGCGCAGGCACCGTGTTTACACGGGCGTCGCGCTTTATGGGCCGGGCGGTTTTGTTGCTCACAAGCTATGCGAAAGCACGGTGACGTTTAAACGCCTCACGCCTGAGGAAATGGCTGCTTATGCCCTGAGCGGCGAGGGGCTTGGCAAGGCGGGCGGCTATGCTATTCAAGGCCGCGCCGCTACCGCCATTCGCGCGATCTCCGGTTCCTATTCGAATATCGTCGGCCTGCCGCTTTATGAGGTTGCGCAACTTTTTGCGCGCGTGGGGGTGAAGCTATGAGTGGGCTGCGTCTTACATGTGATCGTGCGAACGGTTTGATCCGCGCTGCCGTTTGGTCTGGCAAAATGCTGTTAGATCTTTATGTCAATCGCATAGAAAATCCAGATCTTTCCGGCGCGGTTGTGCGCGGCAAGGTCGTGCGCGTTTTGCCGGGCGGTAAGGGCGGTTGGATCGAGTGCGGTCTGAAAGAAAAGATTTATTGCGAAAGCGCCGTGACGTTGAGCGCAGGATCTTTGTGCACGCTTCGTATCCAATCGACCTTGGGGCAGGGCAAAGCTTGGCCCGGCCTTTTGCTGGATAGTGCGCCAGCCGATGGTCTGGGCGTGCTCACGCCACCGCCTTTACCGTGGCAGACCGCTTTGGCCAACATCGACCCTCAAACGCCGTTGACGCTTCATTTTAAGGCGCGTGAGGATTATGAAGCGTTTGAACCTGCCGCGCATCGTTCCGCACAGGTTGAAAAAGAAGCCGTGCATCCTGAGCTTGATGAGATCCTCGATGCGCTGACTTTGCCAACTGTACCGCTTTCCGGCGGCGCTTCTTTGGTGATTGAGCCGACGCAAGCCCTTGTCGCGATTGATGTGAATGCGGGCGAAAAAGGCAATCCGACGGAAGTCAATTTTCTAGCGCTTCGTGAAGCGGCGCGGCAGATCAGGTTGCGCAATCTTTCGGGTCTTATCGTGATCGACGCGCTCAAGATGAAAAACAGAGCGGACAAAGCCAAGGCCCTTAATGTGCTCACTCGCGCGACGGCGAGCGACCCCGCAGGCGTTCAGGTTTATGAGATGACAAAGCTTGGCCTTATCGAACTGACGCGCACGCGGCGCGGGCCGCCGCTTGGCGCCTTTATTAAAGAGGAGGGGTTATGATAACCGAGACGCCCAAAAAATGCCCACTCTGCGGCAAGCCTGCGAGTTCCAAGTACGTTCCCTTTTGCTCAGACCGCTGCGCAAAAATTGATCTTGGTCGTTGGCTTGGCGAAGGGTATGTTATTCACACTGATGAAGTCCCTTCCTCGGACGATCCTGACGCTTAAGGACTCGTTAACCATCTTTTTCATAACCTGAGTGACCATGACGCTTCTGACCCGCACAATGGCCCTGTTTATCTGTGTCGTCGCTTTGAGCGGCTGTGAAAGCGCGACGTCGCTGAAGCAGTGGGCTTTCACGCCTTCGACTCCCAAACCGACGCATAAAATCGTTGGCGGCGTGCCCGTTCATGAAAGCTGGTGTTATCGCACGATGGGGCAACCCGACTGTTATAGCGAACCGCAGAACGTTCATCCCGAATCACTTATTGGCGTTGACCCGCCTTCGCGCAGGCCATTAACAAATGAAGAGTATGCCAAGGCGCTCGCCGCCGTGCAGCCAACCTCGCCGAATCCTGGGCCTTCTGATGCGGATATGATGCCTGCTGCGCCACAGCAAGACCTTCATAATCCCATAGATTTAACGCCGAAATAACGGCGGCCCCAATTTTCTTGCGCCGTGCGCTGATCCCGCTATAGTCCCTCCTGACTCTAATCGAAAGCAGGGGATTCCTTCATATGTTCGACATCAGTGCGCTTTTCATTTCCACCGCCATGGCCGCCGAAACGGCAGCCTCCACTGTGACCGATGCTGCCAGCGCGGTTGCGCCGGGCGCGAGCTTGACGGGTGAACCGAGTAGCTGGATTCGTTTCCTGCCGCTTGCCCTTATTTTTCTTGTTTTCTATTTCCTGCTTATTCGTCCGCAGCAGAAGAAGCTTGATGAGCAAGCCTCGCTGATTAAGGCCCTCAAAAAGGGCGATAAAGTCATCACGAGCGGCGGGATTGTCGGCACGATCAGCAAGCTTGAAAACGATTCCTACGTTATGGTCGAGATTGCTAAGGACGTTCAGATTAAGGTTGCACGCACGGCCATTTCTGGTCTGACCAAAGAAGACTAATCGAGATCAACGAAAAGAAGAGCCGCCACCATGCTTTATATTGAACGCTGGAAGAAATATCTCATCCTTGCCGTTATGCTTTGGGGCGTTTTGTACGCCATGCCCAATGTGTTGGGTAAGCAAACGACAACGTGGATGCAGGCGCATCTCCCGGCCTTTTTGCCAGTTCAAACCATCAATCTTGGCTTGGACTTACGCGGTGGTTCTCACCTTCTTCTTGAAGTGCAAGCCGAAGCGGTTGTCGAAGACAAACTTCAGGCGCTTATGGATCAACTGCGTTCCGACTTGCGCAAGGAGCATATCGGCTATGTCGATCTGAAATTGGCTGAGGGAGTCATTTCCTTTAAGCCGACGGAACAAGCTAACTTAGCTAAGGCTAAGGACATTGTGCATGAGTTGGAATCCGACTTGGATCTTTCTTCAACCGATGGCGTGATCTCGGCTCAGTTTTCAGACGCCGCCGCTGCGCTCAAAAAACGAGCCGCTATGGATCAGTCGGTCGAAATCGTTCGGCGCCGCATTGACGAGACGGGCACGCGTGAGCCCTCTATTCAACGGCAGGGCGATAACCGTATCTTGGTGCAATTGCCGGGCGTTGACGACCCAGAACAAATTAAACGCCTTTTGGGGCAGACCGCTAAGTTGACCTTCCGTCTGGTCGAAGAGAGCGCTTCGGGCGCTCCGGGTGGTCGTATCATGCCGGGCACCGAACGGTTGCCTTCGGTTGAGGACACAGGCCGTCAGTGGATTGTGCAAAAGCGCGTTATGGTTTCCGGCGATTCTTTGGTCGATGCGCAAGCTTCGTTCCAAAATGGCGAGCCCGTCGTTTCTTTCCGCTTCGATTCTTTGGGCGGCAAACGTTTCGGCGAAGCGACGGCGCATAACACAGGCCGTCTGTTCGCTATCGTCCTTGATAATAAAGTGATCAGCGCCCCTGTGATTCGTGAAGCCATTCCCGGCGGGAGCGGTGTGATCTCCGGCCACTTTACAACGCAGTCGGCGAACGATCTGGCGCTGCTGCTTCGTGCAGGTGCCTTGCCCGCGCCGATCAAGGTTATTGAAGAACGCACCGTCGGCCCCGGCCTTGGGGAAGATTCGATCAAGGCAGGCGCCGTGGCTTCGATCGTCGGGCTTGTGGCCGTGATGGTCTTCGTTGTGATGGCTTACGGCCTTTTTGGTATCTTTGCGGATATCGCGCTTTTGTTCAACATGGCGCTGATCTTCGGGTTGCTCTCGCTGCTGCAAGCAACGCTTACGTTGCCTGGCATTGCGGGCATCGTGTTGACCATCGGTATGTCGGTCGATGCGAACGTGCTGATCTTTGAGCGCATCCGTGAGGAGTTGCGGCTTGGCCGCACGCCGTTGACCGCGCTTGATGCCGGGTTTAAGCATGCGCTGCCTGCTATTATGGATGCGAACCTGACGACGTTGATCGCGGCATTCTTGCTCTTCATCTTTGGCTCAGGCCCGATCAAGGGGTTTGCCGTGACGCTTTCAATCGGTATTATCACGTCGATTTTCTCGGCGGTGATGATCACGCACCTTATTGTGGTGCTCTGGACGCAATGGACAAAGCCGAAGGAAATCCCCATCTAAAAGGAGATATTATGACACCAGTTGATTTTGAGAACCGTCGTAAATTTTTAGGTCTTTATGGTCATTTACTTGCGGCTTTAAAAACAGGGCAATCGCCACAAATGACGCGCAAGGCGATGTCTCCGGCGTATTGCGCCGATGAATATCGTAAGCTTTATGACAAGCTTTATTTTGCTGCCTTTGTTCTAACGCCTGAATTGTTTGATGTTTTTAATGAGACGGACGAGGCCGACATCCCGAATTCTGTGGCAGCGTTTAAGTTCAAAACTATGGCCATAACTGAGTTCGTGAACAATCCTGCGACAGAAGAATATAGTCAGACCATTAACACCCTTTTGCCATCCTTCGCACGCCATGCCTACGAAGGCTATTTGCAGCAGGCGGAAAGGGCTGGCGATTCTGCTGAAGGCATGTTGGGGCCGTTGTTTAACGCCTTATTGAAAGACACCACCTATCCTGATGCGTCGTTTGCGTCCTTTGTTGCCATCCCGCTTGTGCGCTGGCCTATGGGACAAAAGAATGGCGGGCTTTTGACAGAAGCGCGTAATCCGCAGGATGTTGACCTTTTGGTCCAAGCCATCGATAAGCGCCCCGAAGCCTTTAAAGGCCAAGATGTTCACCGTGAGGTCCAGCTTCTTTTGCCGTTCTTGTCGGAAGAGGGGCCTATCTATCAGGCTTGCAAGCGGCAGAACCTTTTGCCTCAGCCGATCAGTGCGCGCAAAAGCTCAAGACCTTCCGCGACGCTCTGAGCGCGGATTTCTTCGCGGTTACCGGTGAAGATGTTCCGGTAGTGAAAGAGCGCGCCATCGCGTGTGGCGAGGCCAAAATAAACGAGGCCGACAGGTTTGTCCGGTGTGCCGCCATCCGGCCCGGCGATGCCGGTGACGGAAAGCGCCACATCGGCATGCGAATAAGCCAAAGCGCCTTCGGCCATGGCCTCCGCGGTTTGTTCGCTGACCGCGCCAAAGCGTCGTAATGTTTCCGGCAGCACGCCGAGCAGGTCAATTTTGGAATCGTTGCTGTAGCTCACAAATCCGCGCTCCAACACAGCCGATGCGCCGGGCACCGAAGTCAAAGCCGCCGCAATCAGTCCGCCTGTGCAGGATTCCGCCGTCACGATTTTTTTGCCTTCACGTGTATAGCTGGCGATGACTTGGGCGGCGAGGCGTTCACACTCTTGCGGCATGCGCATCAAACTTATCCTTCAAACCGAACCGTTGCGATAGCCTGCGCGGCAATGCCTTCGCTGCGTCCCGTAAAGCCGAGCCGTTCGGTCGTGGTGGCTTTAATGCTCACGCGATCCAGATTCACTTCCAGCAAATCGGCAATGCGTTTTTGCATGGCTTCGCGGTGTGGACCGATTTTCGGTTCCTCGCACATAATCACGGCATCGACATGTGCAATCCGTCCACCGCGTTGATTGATCATTTGGACAGCATGCCGTGCGAACAGGGCGCTGTCTGCGCCTTTCCATTGCGGATCGCTCGGTGGAAAGAACGTGCCAATATCGCCCACGGCCATGGTGCCTAAAAGCGCATCGGTGATGGCGTGCAAAACAACATCGGCGTCCGAATGGCCTTCAAGCGTTTTGTCGTGTTTGATCGCGACGCCGCCCAAATGAATGACATCGCCCGGAATAAGCCTGTGCACGTCAAAGCCAAGGCCCGTGCGAATATCGCCAAAGGTTTGGCCCATTAATCGTGCGGCGCGATCTAAATCATCGGGGTTTGTGATTTTCATATTATCCGGGTTCGATGGCACGAGGGTCACGGCAAGGCCTGCTTTCTCCGCCACAGCGGCGTCGTCAGTGAGTTGTTGGCCGATCACCATGCGATGTGCGGCTAAAATGGATTCAAAATGAAACGCCTGCGGCGTATGGGCTTGCCATAAAGCCGTGCGGTCAATCGTTCCGACGATGGTAAAGTCTTGCCCTTTTTTGAGCGTATCGACGAGCGGCTTGGCCGCAATCGCGCCTTTGGCTGTTTCAAGCGCCTTGTGCACGGCGGTGATGGTTTGCGCATCGATGAGTGGGCGCGCGCCGTCATGGATCATCACAAAATCAGGTGCAGGACTTTGCAGCGCCAAGGCCTCAAGCCCAAGCCGCACGGAATCTTGCCGCGTTGCGCCGCCATGAACGGGTTCGGGCAAGGCAAGCCCTTCCACCGCGCGGTCATAGAGATCGCGATGCTGCGAGCTGATCACGACCTGAACGTTGCCGATCAGCGGGTGGTTTAAAAAGGCCAGAATGCTCCGGCGCAAAATAGGCATGCCGCCGAGATCCTGATATTGTTTGGGAATAGGGCTGCCAAAACGCTGGCCCGAGCCAGCGGCAACGATAAGAGCGGTGCAAAGGGTCATGAGCGTGACGGTTCTTTCTTATTCATGGGGACATGACATTTCCGGTTTTACCGGAAAGCGTACAGATAACCGCCTGATCCGGTTTGACGCAAGCCTTTTGGAAAAAAGCGGCAAGGCCTTCGGTGCGTGCTTCCAGCGCGGCGAAGAGCGGGGCAAGCCTCTGTTGCGAGCGGCCGCAGGCCAAGCTGACGGCAGAACCTTCGCCATAGCGCGTACAAATGTCGGCTAAGCGGTCTTCATAACTTACGACGTGTCCGCCTTGCGCCACATGCATGTCGATGTAGCTCAGCAAATCGGCGACATCGGAGCGAACAACGGGCGGGATGGGGAGCTTTCTTTGCGCAGCTTCTTCAGGAGCGTTGGAATGGCAGGCGACGATAGCGGCTAGCTCGCTGTTTCCGGCTTCGCGGAGAAGATTTGCCCCATCAGTCGCATGAAATCCCGTTTGAACGAGCGCCGGATGATAGCCTAAATCGTGCCAGAGGACTGCTAAAACGAGATTTTGGCGTATTTTATCCGATAAAGAAGGGATTTGTTTGGCTAAATCTCGCATTTTCAGGATATGGGCCGCTCTGGATGCCGGAAAATCCTCTTGGATGAGCTGAATTAGCCCATTTTCGGATTCAAAACCAAATTTGGCGAGGGTTAGGATGTCTTGGCGGTTTTTCATGGCGGCTCCTTGCAGAAAATCACGCTACACGTTGCCTATTTTTTGTGCAAATGCTATTTGCTTTTCTATGGTGATGTCTTGTGAACCTGAACCCTTTGTTGTCCCACGTCTGAAGCCGATTAAGATTGGCCCGGAAGTGATTGCTGTGCCTGTGCTTCTTGCCCCGATGGCGGGCGTGACGGACAGGCCGTTTCGTAGGCTTGTGCGCTCGTTTGGCGCAGGGCTTGTGACCTCGGAAATGATCGCGAGCCAAGCGATGATCCGTGAGGTGAAGAAAACGATGCAAATGATTGAACGGGCGGATGAAAACGATGTCCTGACTGTTCAGCTTGCGGGGAGCGATCCGGTCGTGATGGCCGAGGCGGCCAAGCTAAATGAAGAACGCGGCGCGCGCATTATCGACATTAATTTCGGCTGTCCGGTGAAAAAAATCGTGAGTGGCGAGGCCGGATCGGCGCTTATGAAAGACGAAGTCAAAGCCGGAAAAATATTGGAATCTGTTGTGCGTGCCGTGGGTCTGCCCGTGACGGTCAAAATGCGCCTTGGCTGGAATGCCGAGAGCATGAACGCGCCGCGCCTTGCAAAAATCGCGCAGGAAAGCGGCATTCAAATGGTGACGGTGCATGGCCGCACGCGCTGCCAATTTTATAACGGCACAGCGGATTGGGCGCTTATCCGTCCGGTAAAAGAGGCCGTGTCGATCCCCGTGATCGCGAACGGCGATATGAAAAACGAGCAGGATGTTTTGCAGGCTTTGACGCTCTCCGGCGCAGATGGCGTGATGATCGGCCGCGGCACCTATGGCAAGCCGTGGCTTTTGCGGCAGGTGATGGATTTCCTGCAAACAGGCCAGCTCACGCCGTTGCCGTCTTTGGCGGAACGGTATCGCACGATCCTGAGCCATTTCGACGATATGCTGGGCTATTACGGCGATTATGCGGGCCTGCGGATTTCGCGTAAACATATGGGCTGGTATAGCAAAGGCCTGCCTGAAGCCTCAGCCTTCCGCGACGCGATCAACAACACGGGTGATTCTGTGCAGGCGCGGGCGATGATTGATTCCTTCTTTACGACCCTCTTGCAACAGGAGGGCTGAAGCTATGGATGGCGTGAAAGAACCCCAACCCCTTTTTTCGCCGGAGCTTCCCGCTGGTCTTTCGGCCTCGGTTGAAAAGCATTTGCGCCATTATTTTGCGGCACATGAAAAGCAAATGCCATCGGCGGGGCTTTATGATCTGGTTTTGCGCGAGGTTGAGCGGCCTTTGCTGCACATCGCGCTCGCTGCCTGTGAGGGCAATCAATTAAAGGCCGCCGCGCTTCTGGGCTTGAATAGAAACACATTGCGTAAGAAGATAAAGCAGCTCGGCCTTTCGGCGGGGCGGTCGCGCAAAGCGGGAAAGAGAGCGTTATGATCCGCGTCGGGCATCTTCCTCGCGTTTCTTGGCAAGACGTTGGCCGTAGCCTGCGTCGGTTCTTGCCGTATTTTCTTTCCTTGATTGCCGTGACGCTTGGCGCGGCGACTTATGCTGCTTTGACCCGTGCCCCGTTTTTTGGCAACGATCCCACGACAGTGACGGTGCTGCTCTGCCTTGATTTGTTCGCCCTTTTGCTTTTGGGCACCTTGGTTGCAGAAAAAATCTATGTCGTGCTTTCCAAACGCCGCCGTAATCAGGCCGGTTCGCGCCTTCATGTGCGTGTGGTTTCGGTCTTTACGATGTTGGCCGCTGCGCCCGCCGTTTTGGTGGCGATGTTTGCGGCGGTTTTCTTTTATTACGGCGTTGAGGCTTGGTTTTCTGAACGTGTGAAAACGGCGCTCGATGAATCGCAGCAAGTCGCGCAAGCGTATCTGAAAGAACATAAACAGGTGCTACGCGCCGATGCGCTTTCAATGGCCAACGATTTAAATCGGCAGGCCGTCCGCCTTTCGGAAGATCCGGTGCGTCTGGCACAGGTCGTCTCAGCCCAGGCTTATTTGCGTTCGCTCACGGAAGTGATCGTGTTTGATGGCTCGGGCAAGATTTTGGCGCGTTCGGGCTTGACCTTTGCGTTGTCTTTTGAGCCGATCACCGATGAAATGCGCGAACGCGCGAAACAGGGCGATGTTGTCTTGCTCATCAGCGATACGGATGACCGCGTGCGTGCGCTTTTGCGGTTGGATAATTTCGTCGATACCTATTTGTTCGTGGGTCGCTTGGTCGAACCCAAAGTGCTCGCGCATATGGAAGCCACGGAAACAGCCGTTCGCGAATATCATAATTTGAAAGAGCACAGCTCCGGCATCCGCATTATGATCACGATGATTTTCGTGGTTGTGGCGTTGCTTTTGCTTTTGGCGGCGGTGTGGCTCGGCCTCAATTTCGCCTCAAGCCTTGTCCGACCTATCAGCGCCCTTATCAATGCGACAGACCGTGTGCGCGGCGGCGACCTCACCGCCCGTGTCGAAGCTGTGGATGAAGGAAAAAGCGATGATGAGCTTGCGCTTTTGGGCCGCGCCTTCAATCGCATGATCTATCAGCTTGAAACGCAGCGCAGCGAACTGATTGAAGCTAACCGCCAGCTTGATCTGCGTCGCCGTTTTACCGAAGCCGTCTTGGCGGGTGTGTCAGCGGGCGTGATCGGTCTTGATCCGCAATTCCGCATGAACATGATGAATGCGCGGGCCAGCGACTTTTTCCAGATCACGAACCCAGACGCTCTGGCGGGGCATCCGCTTGAAGTGCTCGCGCCTGAGATTGCTGATTTTCTCATCTCCATGCCACGCAGCTCAAAGCAAAAAGACGGGCAGGTCGAAATTCGACGCGCTGGCCAGCTGACCCGCACCATCCTCGTGCGCCTGTCTTCCGAACTTCACGGCGGTGAGGTGCGCGGCTATGTGGTGACGTTTGACGATGTGTCCGAACTTGTGGCCGCGCAGCGTAAGGCCGCGTGGGCTGATGTGGCCCGCCGCATTGCCCACGAGATTAAAAATCCCCTCACACCGATCCAGCTGGCCGCCGAACGCTTGCGCCGCAAATACCTTAAGGAAATCACGAGCGATCCAGAGGTCTTCGAAACCTGCGTTGAAACGATTGTACGCCATGTGGGCGATATTGGCCAAATGGTGGACGAGTTCTCCTCCTTTGCCCGTATGCCGACGCCCGTGATCAAAGAACATGAATTGCGCGATCTGTGCCGCCAAACACTCTTTTTACAAAGCTCCACGCGGGTTGATATTCACTATACGCAAGAACTACCCGACTCGAAATTCTATGTCGATTGCGATGCCCGCCAGATTGCGCAGGCTTTGACCAATCTTCTCAAGAACGCTTCGGAAGCCATTGATGGGCGTAGTGAAAAAGAAGGCGTTCCCTTGAGCCCGGGCGAGATTAGTTTAACCCTATTTGTGAGTGAAGATAACCATGTTGGCCTACGCGTGACCGATAATGGCTGCGGACTGCCTGTAGCAGAGCGTGAGCGGTTGACAGAGCCGTATGTCACCACCCGCGCCAAGGGCACTGGGCTGGGCCTTGCTATCGTTAAAAAGATCATGGAAGATCACAAGGGCGTTCTTCTTTTAGAAGATAATCCGACAGGCGGCGCGATGGTTTCGCTTGTCTGGCCAGCTCATTTGGACGAATCTGAAAGCGGCCCTTTGGCACTGGACGAATTATCTGATAAAACGTAGGGGTTGAGTGATTCTGATTGGCGTTTATCACATGCGACTGAAGGCGGGCTATGGGCTCAAACGTTAAAGACAAAACCTTGATGAGCGATATTCTCATCGTCGATGATGAGGCAGACATTTGCCTTCTTATCGAGGGTATTTTGAACGACGAAGGTTTTAAAACACGACACGCAACGAATGCCGAAAAGGCGCTCGCCGAAATTGCGGCGCGTCGGCCAACGCTTGTTATTCTCGACATCTGGCTGCAGGGCAGCGGGATCGATGGGCTCCAGCTTTTGGATCGCATCGTGCGCGATCATCCCGATGTCCCGGTCATTATGATCAGCGGCCATGGCAATATTGAAACGGCTGTCGCGGCGATTAAACGCGGCGCTTATGATTTCATCGAAAAACCGTTCAAAGCGGATCGTCTGGTTTTGCAGGTGCGACACGCGCTCGATACGTTTCGACTGAAACGCGAAAACCAAGAACTCAAAGGGCGCGTTGGGCCAGAGATTGAGTTGATTGGCAAATCGGCAGCGATTGCGCAGGTGCGTCAGATCGTTGACCGCGTCGCGCCCACGGGCAGCCGTGTGATGATTGTCGGCCCTTCGGGTTCCGGCAAAGAAGTCGTGGCCCGCGCGCTTCATGCGCATTCTAAACGGGCGCATGGTGCTTTTGTTGTCATCAATTGCGCTGTCATGCGTCCTGATCAAATTGAGATTGAATTGTTCGGCACCGAAGGCACGCCCACAGGCGGCGGGCGCAAGACGGGCTTGTTTGAACAAGCGCATGGCGGGACGCTTTATCTCGACGAAATCGCCGACATGCCGCTTGAGACGCAAGGCAAGATCGTCCGCGTTTTACAAGAGCAGGTTTTCAGCCGCGTCGGCGGCAACACGCGGGTTGAAGTCGATGTGCGCGTTGTGGCCTCAAGCAACCGCGATCTTCAACTTGAAATGCAAGCCGGGCGCATTCGTCAGGATTTGTATTATCGCCTCAGCGTTGTGCCGATCATCATTCCGCCCTTGGCCGACCGCCGGGAGGATATTCCTGTTCTCTCGCAGCATTTCTTGACCCGCGCGGCGGAATCTTCTGGTCTGGCACCGCGTCAGCTTGGCGAAGATGCCTTGGCCGCGCTTCAGGCCTATAGCTGGCCGGGCAATGTGCGCCAGCTTCGCAATGCGATGGAGTGGCTTTTGATTATGGCCCCCGGCGATGCGTCCGAGCCGATCAAGGCTGAAATGCTCCCGCCGGATATCACTGCCGCTACGCCTAACGTTTTGCGTTGGGAAAAGGGTGGGGAGATTATGACCTTGCCGTTACGCGATGCGCGTGAAATGTTCGAACGCGAATATCTGTTGGCCCAAGTCACGCGCTTTGGCGGCAATATCTCGCGCACCGCGAACTTTATCGGCATGGAGCGCTCAGCTTTACACCGCAAGCTCAAGTTGCTCGGCGTGCATGGCAGTAGTGTCAACGATCCTCTTCCCGGAACCGGAAAGCTCAATTGAAGGTCGCAAAGCCGCTTCGTTATCTGCTTCTAGGATTAGCCGCACTTTTGGTCGCGGGCGGGGCGGGTTTGGTTTATGCCGATGAAACGTCTTTATCTCGGCCAAGTTTTACCAAACAAGAAATCGCGATCGAACGCCAAGGCGTGCAGGTTTTATCGCTCATGGTCGAGCTGGCCTTTACGCCGCAACAGCAAGCCTATGGCTTGATGTTTAAGCGCAGCTTACCGGCCAAACAAGGCATGCTCTTTGTGTTTGAGCGTTCCCGCGAAGAAGCTTTTTGGATGAAGCACACGCTTATTCCGCTCGATATGCTTTTCATCCATGACGATGGCCGCATTGTGAAAATCATTGCCAGCGCGGAACCAGAGGATCTAACGCCAATCTTATCCGACATGCCCGTCAAAGCCGTCCTCGAAATTGGCGGCGGTCAAGCGCAGGCCCTCGGGCTCAAGATCGACGACCGCATACGGCTCGATCAGGTTCGCCCGCAGCCTTGATCCCCCTTTATTTGACGCTTGGCTTGGCCTGAGCCGGAGCGGCCCACCAGAGGCTTTCGGGATCAAAGCCGTATTTGGGCGTTACGTTCGGTTGGCCGAAGCGGTTCCAATAGGCGATGCGATAGCCGCCATAGTTCCAATGGGGAATGACGTAATAGCTCCACAGCAAAACGCGATCCAAAGCGCGGCAGGCGATGATCAGCGCTTCGCGGCTGTCAGCATGTACGATCTTTTCAACCAGCGCATCGACGACTGGGTTTTTGATGCCGATCAGATTGCGACTGCCTTTTTGATCGGCTTTGCTTGAGCCCCAATAATCGCGTTGTTCATTGCCCGGTGAAATCGATTGGCCATAGACATGAATGGTCATGTCGAAATCAAAGTCGTTCAGCATATTTTGATATTGCGAGGAATCCACGACGCGCAACGTAACCTTGATGCCCAATCGCTCGAGGTTGCGGGCATAGGGCTGAATCCACCGCTCGAATAAAGGCGAGCTATCGACGATTTCAAACGCGAAAACTTGCCCCTTCGCATTGACAAGTTTGCCGTCTTTAATCGTCCAGCCCGCTTCCTGCAAAAGCGCCGTCGCTTGGCGTAGATTATCGCGGATGTTACCGGAGCCGTCCGTTTTTGGGTTTTCAAAAACCTTTGTGAAAAGCTCTTCCGGTACTTGGCCGCGATAAGGCTCAAGCAGTTTTAGCTCTTCGAGCGAAGGCAGGCCCGTGGCGGCCAACTCCGAATTGGCAAAATAGCTGTTCGTGCGTTTATAAGCGCCAAAGGCGACGTTCTTATTGCCCCATTCAAAATCAAACGCGAGGCCTAACGCTTGGCGTACGCGTGGATCTTTGAACAATTCGCGGCGTGTGTTGAAGATGAATCCTTGCATGCCTGCGGGCAGTTCATTCGGCACTTCTTTCATCGCGATCTGTCCGGTTTTGACGGCTGGCGAGGTATAGGCTGTCGCCCAATTTTTGGCCGAGTTCTCTAGGCGAAAATCGTATTTGCCCGCAAACAAACCTTCAAGCGCCACCGTCGCATCGCGATAATAATCATAGTGAATGCGATCAAAGTTATAGCGGCCCTTGTTGATCGGCAAATTCTCGCCCCACCAATGCGCCACGCGTTTATAGGTGATCGAACGACCCGGATCGACCGTTTCAATAACATAAGGGCCGCTGCCGATGATCGGCGTCAGCGTTGTGGCATTAAACTCTTTGCCTTTCCACGCATGCGCGGCAAAAACCGGCATCTGCCCCATGATCAGCGGCAGCTCCGTATTGCCTGCGCCTTTAAAGGTGAAGGTGACGCTATGCGGCCCCGTCTTTTCGGCTTTCACAACGTCTTTGTAATAGCTGCGATAGAAAGGATGGCCTTTATCGCGCAGCGTTTTGAAAGAAAAGATCACATCGTCCGGCGTGACAGGCGTACCATCTGAAAAACGCGCCTCAGCGCGCAGATCATAAGCGACCCAGCTGCGATCTTTGGCGACCGTGACCTCTTGCGCCAAACGGCCATATTGGCTGAAGGCTTCGTCGAGCGAGGCTTCCATCAGCGTTTCAAAAACAACGGCCGCATCGGCGGCGGGCACGCCTTTGAGGATGAAGGGGTTCAGGCTGTCAAAGCTGCCTAGCGCCGCAAGCTTCAGCTCGCCGTCTTTGGGGGCTTCGGGGTTGACGTAATCGAAATGCGTGAAGGAGGCCGGATATTTCACATCGCCATGAAGTGCGATCCCGTGCGCGGCTTGCGCAGGCGCGGCGGTCAGGAAGAGAAGGGCGACGAGAACGCTAAAAAAGAACGCACCAACACACTTCATGAGAAAAGCTCCCTGAACACCGATAGAAGAACGATAAAAAGGAAAGAACCATCCCCGTTTGTACGAGGATGGTTCAGTTCTTACGCTTCACGCATGGCCGAAAGGCCAATGAGATTTTGCCAACGTTGCGAGGAAAGCAGATGGGCATAGATGAGGCCGATCCAGCCCTTGCGACGCCAGCTGAGATAAACATTATCCGGCAAAAGGTCGAACTTCTTGGGGTCGATAACTTGGAAGCCCGCCAATTGGATTTTTGAGCCATCAGGCATATCAACCTGCGCATCGTTTGCCATCAGAAGGTTGTAATCCTTCAGCGCCTTGACAAACTCATCCGTCGCTTCGCCTTGTTGACGCAGCGTGGCGCAGAAGCTCATGGCGCTTTGCGTAAAGGCCGTGGCCTTGCCGTCTTTGAATAAATCATACTCGCCTTGTTCGGCCAGCATATCGCTCGTCTCGTCGATGCACAGGACATATTGCTTCTTGTCTGGATCGTCCATGAGCAAGAACGGATAGCGGCGCACATAAGCGGGAAGATAGCTTCCGCCCAGCCACAGGCCTTCCTCATCGAGGAAGAGGTTGTTGTCTTGCTTGAGGCCAACAACGGCAGCGGGAACGGGCTGATCGCCAGCGGCGAAGACAATCGGATAATGCGCCGCCGCCATAGCAAATTCATCGACGAGCAGGGGGATTGCATTGGTGTTGGCTGCAAAGCGGAAATGCTTCGGCGCCGAGACGTGAAGATTGGCGTCGCGCTCCATATCCAGCGGGCGGATGCTACTATAAAACATGGGCAGGCTGGCTTGCTGCGGGGGTGTATTCTCAGGCATGGAATCTCCTATGAGTCTTGATTATGAAAGCAATTAAAGCCTTTCTTAGGGGCCTCTGGCAAGCGTTTAAGTCACTTCGACAATGCGA
>Ga0209800_10002250_pt1 | contig 17435 bp, 9 predicted proteins | sample Higcelweek8metaG_FD_187174 | JGI IMG/M metagenome (GOLD analysis project Ga0209800, IMG submission 187174) | Freshwater pond sediment microbial communities from the University of Edinburgh, under environmental carbon perturbations - High... | ecosystem: Environmental > Aquatic > Freshwater >...
TCACCTCGGAAGTTTTGCCTAATGAGCTTACCACCAAACAATATACTTTGTAAGCAGTTTGCTCATTAAGATTTGTGAAGTTTACAGTCAGTTCTTCATCCTGATTAATATTCCGATAGGTTTGTTGCAACAATTCGCTTTCGGTAGGAACAGCCTGGGTAGTTGGCAAAATCATGCAATAAAGTTTTCCGCTTTGATCGTATTTTACGGTGTAATCGGCACTATTGTATTTGATATTGCTTACTTTAGGATATCCTACTGCTATTTCGGGAGTTACCGCTACTACGTTTTCGAACTCATAAGCTCCTATCGTAGGCGCAATATTACTTCTTGTTTTTCCATCAGCATCCTGTGTAACGAAATTCAATACCTTAGCTGCATTCAAATTTCCTGCTTCAGTCAGGTGCAAATCAGTTTCGCTCATAAATTTTGCGGTCTCGGTAAAACTATTAGTTTCGGTTGAAGTAGTTGTCCATGCCGCTAATGTTGCTCCCCAGTTGTTTGAAAAACTGCTGCCCGTAAGCAAATAAGCATTATGACTGAAAGTGTAAGCCTTTACCTGCGATTCTTTGTTGAAAAAGTAAATTGGCGAAGCTGTTTTGTTTTGAAATAAATTGTTTCGGGAAACCATATTTTTCATTGTTTCGGTAGTACCTGTTATTCCCATCGCGTAACCGGCAGTTCCACTTATATACACCGTGTTGTGATAAAGTTGAATATTCGAACAATTATCGGTGATTGCAATGCCATAGGTTGATGTGTTCGGTGAATTGATAATTGAGATGGCATTGTTGTAAATCAAAGCAGGTTGAGTGGTAGTTCCGGCTACTTCGCTTCTGAGGTTGATACCTTTAGAGTAGTATGCCTGAGAAATATTGATTTTATTGTTCCGAATAATTAATTCATCTTTACAACGATAAATATCAATGGCTTGATAATCGGTTTTTTGAGTAGTAGCACTGCTAATGTTGTTTTTTTCGATTAACGCATTGCGTTCATCCATCAAATAAATGCCTTTTGAGGCCTGATTTACCAAGCGGTTGTTGCGAATAATGGCTCCCTGCTGTTTAGTTAATGCTACATAACCAGTTCCACCCATATATAGTCCAATGTATCCACCGGTAACTGTATTTCCTTCCACAGTAACATAGTCGCTGTTTTTTCCTTCTACATTCGTTGCCTCCATATAAAACTGATTCATACCTGTATAACCAGTTGTAATCAGATTAGCTGTCAGTTGGCAATTGCGTAAGGTAAAATAGCGTGAAATGTTTCGTATATGCACATTGTACGGATAATTTTGGTCGGTTGGTTTAAAACTGATATTTTCAATCACTACATTAGACGTACTGTCCACGCAGAACATACCATATTTCACCGCTCCGTAAGCAGGTTCGGAATATCCGGCACCGCTAATGATAACATCATCGTTACTACCCGATAACGAAGTGAATGTAATGGTATTGGTGGCAGATGTTCCCATGATATTACGAATAACTACATTTTCTGCGTAAGTTCCTGCTTCCAACTTTATTTTCACAGGACCTTCTATTCCATCCTTCATAGCAAGCAGAGCTGCATTGATGGTGCTGTAATTGGCTGTACTTGATTTACCTACAACGTATTCACCGGAGAAACCAGCTTTTATGATACGATTAACAGGGGTAGAAGTTGTAATTGTTGTAATTACGGTATTATCGGCAGTCAAACTAATCAGGTTAGATGCAATTGTATTACCTGCGGTTGCTGCCGGATTGATGTCGTAAGCCAACCAGAAATAATATTCGCCTGCATCGGGCAAGTTTACGTCCGACAAGTCGAAACTCAAGTTATTACCATTGCTTGTTCCCAATGAATTGTTGGCAATAAAACCGGATGATTTTGCGGTATAGTAAAGCGTTGCTTTTGTAATATCGGCCTGATTAGTTGTAGCACCCGAGTTGAATGTAAGGTTGCTTAATGCGATACTTCCTTTGTCTCCTGATACTTTAACCACTACCTTTTGAACCGGTTCGTTTCCTGACCCTCTCATAATCGTGGCTTCACCCACCTGCGATGTTGTGACAGATTCTACTGTACGAGCCAATGGTATGTATGAAGATACTTCAGCTTCCCAGCCGGCATTGTTCGATCCTGATGAGGTAGAAACAAAACGAATGGTCATTGCACCGTTTTCGGCAGTAGATATTAATTGAGCCGGTAGTGTGCTACCTGATACTTTTGCTAATAATTTATCGGCATTTACCTCAGTACCTGCATACACATACATATAGTGAGTGGAATAAGTATTAAACGTGTTGAATTTCAATTTTACCACATCGCCTTGTTTGGCAGGCAGGAAAGTGATTTGTCCGTCGAAACTAAGGCTGTACGTTGCACTAGCCCCGCCATTGTCGTAAAACAAGCGTGATTTATTCAGCGTTACTTGGCCATTGTTGCCACTATTGAGAACAATTTCGTTTTTTGTCAGGCGTTGTCCATCAGGATTTCCTTTGGTTGCATTGGTTGTCTGCCCGCTCAGAGTAAGCGAAATCAATTCTGCATCAATAGCCTGATTGCTTTCTACATCATCCTTTATATCGTAACTAATCCAGAAGTAAACTTTTCCTTCGGGAAGCACCTGATTAGTTGAAATATTTAATTCTGCTGTTGTCGGATTCAGACTGTTTCCGACAACTGTTGCATTGGCAAAATCTTTGTCGGTTCCGGAATAAAGTACATTCACTTTGCTCACAGAAGAAAGAGAGTTTTTTAAATTCAGTTTTACCGATTCCAAATTAAGCGGACTCAACGTTCCTGTGGTTGTAACTTCAAATCCGATGATTTCCTGATTGGTAGCCGATGGAGCAATATTAGCGGTATTGGTTTGAAAGGCAACAATGCTGTCCACAGCCATATTTCTATCTACAAAAGGACGAACTTTTGCCTTCCAACCTGTACCTGCGTAAGACGAAGTAGTGGTATTGGCATTGAACTTGATAGTCATTGCTCCATCAGCAGCTCCAGAACGGAGTTTTCGACCCGGGCCGGTTTTGCTTTTGCTATTATCATCGAGTTTCCAAATTAGGTTGGCTGTATCGGTAGTGTTTCCGCTATATACTTCAAATACGGCTTTTGTTCCAATGTTTGAATTGGAGTAATACACATCGAAAGTACTGAATTCCATCTCGGCTACCGAATTGGGTATTGCCGGAGTAAAAGTAACCAGACAATTCTCGTTTTCGTAATTATAGAGAGTCGGATTGTAAGGGCTTTTTTGGTCGGTATATTGCCATTCGTCGTAAATGGTTTTAGCATGATTTCCTACAAGCGCTTTAAATTGATTGTTGATTGTAAGCGTTGCAGCAGTTTGGTTAGAGATTGTTTGCTCTGTGCCTGAAATAGTAACTGATTTTAATGTTGCAGATAAGACACTTGTGTTTAAACAATTGTCTGCCACATCATAGGCCAATGCAAAATAATTGTTTCCTTCTTTCAATTCCTGATTACCGACAACTGAAAACTCATTAGTAGTTGGAGCTATTTCGCTAACCAAAGATGTTGTGGAGAATACTGCTACTTTTCCTAGTGAATACAAGCTCGCATTTTTAATGTAAGCCAATTGCGACGTGCCGGTTGCATCAACTTTCACTCCCTGAAAGCTCAATGGATTTAATGCGTTATCCGTTTTTACATTGAAGATAACCACGGTTTGATCATTGTCGCCAGCTGATACGGTAGAAGTGGACGTAGTATTGGTTTCAACTGCTGCAAAACTCATATTCCCGGGCATAAATTCCGATACCACAGCTTCCCAGCCATTGGCAGGAACGCCTGTAGTGCTTACAAGAGAGACAGTGAGGGCACCATCATCAGAAGTGGATTTCACAGTTTCGGCAGTTTTAAGTAAGGTCGTGTTGAGTTTGCTTTCGTCAACAGCTGTTCCATTATAAAACTTCAAAACATCGTTGTAACCGACAGAGGATGTATTAAAAATCTCCAATTTTGAGAAATCAATCTTTATTTTCTTGCCCGGAGTAGAAGGTAAGAACGTAATTGTTCCGTTAAAATTCGCGGTGATTTTTCCACTTTTCCCTCCATCATCGTAAAAATTCGCGGCACCGCCAATGCTGTATGTAAGTGCCGTGCTTTGAATTAAGATGTCTCCGGATACGGAAGCGTAAGTCGTTGGCGAAGAACCGGATGTTTTTGCATCGCCACCCACAATCACTGAAGCTAAGCTTATTGGCAAGGATGTATTGACTACTGCATCCGGCAAAATATCTGCTCGTAAACTAAAATGATTATTGCCACTTTTGAGGGTTACAGAAGCAGGAATGCTAAAATTGCTTGTGAAATTTGCAACTTCGGCTATCAGTTCGTTATCGGAATAGAGTTTTAATGATTGAAGCGCGTTAGCAGGTATAGAGCTATTGAAATAGAACTGGCTAACTGATAGTGGCGCATTTACACCTGAAATTTCGATGTTGATATCGAGTAAAAGTTGATTACGTCCACCACGATTAACCAGTGCATTGCTAACCGAAGAATTACAAGCACCAAAGGTCATATCGGCAGGTGTTACACTTCGTACCGAAATTGTCCACCCTTTTTGATTGTTGGCGCTTGAACTATGGAAACCAAGTGAGAGTTTCCCGTCTGCAGATTGTGATAGAATGGTTTGTCCTTTTTGCGCCACTCCAAGTTTGCTTGTCCAACCGGTTGGCATTGGATAACCGGTTTTAGCATAACCATGATAAAGCAACAGGTAGTTTGTAGTGCCATCAATATCAATGTCATCGATGCTGATTTGAATAACATCGCCGGCATTCGCCGGTGAAAAACAAACTCCGGCATCGCGATAGGATGGTACAGTACCCGACGCCACACATTTGAAGGTTATCGGATCGCTAACTGTCAGGTCTTCGTGGCCATCGCCTGTTTTGAGATAGAAAATGTTTGTAGCCGGGTCAAGCACTTTTTTGCGCTGAGCCTGTAGTGGACTGGACGCTAAAAGCGCAATTGTCCACAACAAAAGTGTGAGTTTAAATACTCTCATGATAGTTTTTGTATTTAGAAATTATTAGAAATTAATCAATCTTATGTAATTGTTAACAAAGTGTTGCTGTTAGTCACTTTCCTCCAAGAAGTCTATTATTTTAGTTTTTCAGCATAAAACAGTTGATAGTCGGGAAGTATTTCAGGATGTAAAATAGCAATCACGTCCGACAGAATTAAATCGGGGCGGGCAATGGCGCTTTCCCAGAAATCGTTAGCGCCTGATGCTAACATGCGTTTATTGAAGTTATACACCCGATTATTCTTTACAGGATTGAAAAGAGCGTGTTTCGAATCGGCTTTCAATAAATCGTTTATTGAAGAGTAATTGCAATTAAGCCAAACATCGGTCTGAGAGAAATCTTTCAATACTGTTTCCACGTTCAGGGGTAGGCTACCGGTAGTAGTGTCGTTGGAATAATAATATTTTGTTCCGGCATCAGCAAAAAGCTGTCCCATAAAACTTCGTCCGGCAGGCATATACCAGGTGCCACGGAAGTTGGAGCCAGCCATAATATTTGGTTTGTTTTTCAAATGAGCAGCCTTTTGTTTTATATCGTTATATCGGTTTTCAATATCACTGAATGTGCTGTCGGCCAACTTCTCTTTGTTGTAAAAAGCAGCAACAAATTTGATCCATTCGGCCCGTCCAAGCAGTGTGGTTTCCATCCATTCATTGTTGTATATAACAGGAACTCCGGCTTGCGAAATTCGTTGCGCGTTCGGATCGTTTTGGTTATATCCACTCATCATTAAAGCGGAAGGGCCGAGCTCTAATACTTTTTCGAGATTGATATGGAAAGCATCACCAAGGTCAACAATCTCCCCTTTATTCACACCAGCTTTAATCGTAGGGTTATATATAATGTTTTGCTGGCAAATACCTGTGATTGTGTTTAGCTCACCAAGTAAGTTAAGAAACTCGTAATGAGTTACCGAGGCGGCAGCTATTGTTTTTAAGGGAGTCTTAATTTTTATTCCATCTTTCGGGGTCGTTATGCTGGAATCGGAAACTAAATAGTAGCGCGCATAAACTGCTCCTTGTACCCATGGACTGTTTACGATGATCTGCTTGTAATCTTTGAAATAACGAATAGAAAATCCCCTGGCGTTTTTAATTGACAACGAATCATTGGAGGATTGTTCGTCGGTTCCTTTTTTTGAACCAGATGAACATGAAAGAAAGGATGTAATAACCAAAAAAAGAAATACGGAGCTAAATGTACGAAGCTGTTTCATAAATTATAAATTGATAATTTGTAAACGGCTTTCGAAGAGAAATAAAAAGAAGATGACAAATGGGATGAAGATGCATAGATATACTATGCAACAAACAATACTAACAGTAAGTACAAAAGATGATTACCCATTTATGGTTCTTCAGCTCTTTCCTCGAAAGCTAAAAACTTAAAATGCGTGGCAGGTCTTCTGACTTACTCCCGTAGTTGAACGCCTTCCCAGCCTCCCCTAACCCCTCCAAAAGTGGGGAACAAGAGCCAGTGGCAAAAGTGTTGTTCAATACGTTTTCCCTATCTTAAGCCTCCCTTTTGGGGAGATTTGGAGGGGCTTGGAGCTTACAGCAGCGGGACTGTTCAGGATTTTCACCTGATTCCCTTTTAATCACTTTTCGCGGAATTGCGAAGGAGTGAACCAATGCGGGGACAAAGATAGTAAGTAATTTTAAAAAAAATGATATGGTTAAATCAGAAAATATCATAAGGGAATGCAGGCAATGATTTTCTTTTCTGAAAACCTAATGTTTTATCCTCTAATTCTCCGTCTATTACACAATAAAAGCGTTGATTTGTAGCGGGCGAATCCAATCCTCCCAATTGCTCAATGTAAGGCCCCAGTTTCAGGTAATCCAATGTTGTCAGGTTAAATTGATCCGTCAGTTTCGGGCGTCCCGAATACCACGCTGTTTTCAGCCGTCCCTGTGTATTGTTTTTTATAAACCACACCAGATTTTGTACATCTTCAGGATTGGCATCGCCGCCCATAAAGCAAATGCAGGTTATTGCCTCGCCATACCTGGCCAGCAGGGTGGCAATTACATTTTCGTCGAGCGTCGAGCCGGTGTTTTCCTGCAAGTACGGACTATGACAACCCTTGCAACCGTTGGGGCAGTTGCTCAGGTTGATAGCTAATGTAACCTCGCCGGGTACTTCCTGAAAAACGATATTATAGCTGTGATACAGTAGCATAATGGCGTTGTGAAGCTTCTATTTGGCGACTTTCGGAAAAATTACTTACCCGTTTCATATACCCGATAATGCGTGTCAGGTAGTCTACATCCTGACTGTTGCATACCGGACATGTTTTCAGGTTGTGTTTATCAATATGTCCACAACTGTTGCATACGGTGTTGGGAATATTGAAGGTGAAATAGTTGCAGCCTTCCTGTACCGCTACACGCAACAGTTGTTTGTATTGTCCCTTACTCAAATGTTCGTCCAGATTCATGTGTAACGCCGATCCTCCGGTGAGGTGCTCAATGTATTTGTGTCCATGCAGGCGGAATTTATCCAAGATATTGATCGATTCGTCTTCTACGATGTAGAAATAACTGTTGTAACAGTCGCGGTTTACCTTAAAGCCATCGCGTTTGTCCCATTTGGCATGTTTCACACCCACATTTTCGGCAGGAATCATTTCGCAGTTGAACATCATATCCTTGGTGCGGTATTTTTTATTGTAATACTCAATTAGTCCAAGTACTTGCTGTACAAATTCGAGGTATTTTGGATTGTCTGTAATCTCAATTCCCAGTGATTCGGCAGCTTCTACCAATCCGTTTACCCCAATTGTGAGATACTGGCGGCTCATGTTGATATAGCCGGCATCGAACAGAGGCAACATGCCTTTTTCGTGCATGTATTTCAGGTTTTCGTTGTAAGCCACCTGCACTTTGTGTACTAAATCCACCACTTCTTCGAGGAAAAACAGGTAATGCTTACCCTTTCGTGCCGAATCCTGAATGCATCGACTCAGGTTAATGGTCAACACACTTTTCGATCCGGTTGAAACGCCACCGGCGCCCAGGGTGTAGCTGAATCCGTTGTCGGTGATTTCGTTGCGCAAGCGGCAGCAGCTACTCAGCGAATCGGCATTGTCGCTCATGTAGGTGAAGAACGAATGACCTTCGGCATACATTTCGGCGGTGAAATCGCCATATTCTTTGTCTTTGGCATCTCCATCAGCGCTTAACAAGGCCATGGTTTCTACCGGGAATGTCAGGATGGTTTTGGTGCGTTCCTGATTAAACCATTTCATAAACCGTTTTTGCAGCCAGTTCATCGAATCCCAATGTGGCTGAGTGCCGTTAGGGAAATAAAACTCACCGAACAGACTTTCGAAATAAAAGCGGTCGTAGTATGAGATGTTCCAGAATACCGCCTGAAAATTGCGCGCTCCCGTAGGTTGATTAATGGAGTACACGATTTGCTCAAAACAATCGGTAATAACTTTGTCGAGCGTGCGTTGTTTTTTTGATAAATCAACAATTCTGTCGGTGTTCAAATAATAGTCGTCGCCAAATTCGAGGCCAATGAAATAATTCATATACATCAAAAATTCAGGTGTGGCACAGGCTCCACTCAACATACTCGAAACCATAAAAACCATGTTTATAAAGCCGCCGCAGAACGATTTCAGGTTTGTAGGCGCTTTGGAATTGCCGCCAATAGAAGCTGTTCCGCTTATCAGCCACGGATACATGGTGATGCTGGCGCAGTAGTTTGCAAGGCTGGTTTCGTCGTTTTTGTAAATGTAATGATTGTTGAGCAAATCAAGATACCTGTCGGAAACTTCTTTGCCATACATATCCTTAATGCGGTCGGTGAGCATTCGGCGATTGAGACGGATGAAGTTGGATTTTGGTAGTTCGCCAATAAGTGTAGCCAGATTCTTGTTTTCTACATTGGCATTGGCATCGAATTTACTGCCAGTGGCGGCATTTTGCGCGTCGCAATAATCCATCAGAAACTGGAGTTTGTCGCGCACCTCGCGATCTTCCAAGTGTTTCTGGCGGTAAATCATATACGCTTTTGCTACGGCATAATAGCGCTCGGACATCAAGGCAATTTCTACCTGATTTTGAATATCTTCCACCGTCACGCCATTACTGATGTTCACCCGGCAAAGGATATTGGCAATTACTTCATCGGTAGCAAAGCTTCCTACCGATAAAAATGCTTTACGGATAGCATCTTTGATTTTTCCGATCGAAAATGCTTCTTTTTTTCCGTCTCTTTTGATAATAAATGTTTCCATCTGATATAGTTTTTTCTTTTTAAATATCTTATTTGCAGCAAAAAGAATCAATATTCAAATTGCAAGACAAAGAACAGTACCTTGTTGAGAAGTCAACAAAGCATTTCTTGAAAATAAACTATAAAACTGGTCGATGAGATAATGACAAGATGTAAAACGATTCCGATTTTGCGCATGCTAAAACTGAAATCATCCTGCTGCCTTTCACCCGAAAGCCCGGAATTATACTGCATACGGCAGGTCTTCTGACTCGCTCCCGTTATTGAACGGCCTTCCCGGCTTCCTCTAACCACTCCAAAGGAGGGAGCAAGAGCCAGTGGCAAAAGTGTTGTTCAAAACGTTTTCCTCTTTCTCCCTCTCCTCAAGGAGAGGGTTGGGGTGAGGTTGAGCTTACAGCTACGGGTATAGTTTTCGGATTACACGAAATTCCCTTTTCATTCCTACTAATATGTATATACATTCTTCGGAAACCGTTTGCGATACAAAGATATATTTTTTTTATTAGAAAGAATACAAGAACGAAATAAATAATCGGATTTATCGACCTTAAGTTTCCAATTATTTATATTATTATATTGAATGTTTGACGATTAAAAAATATGAAAGCTCAAGTAATTTTCAAAAAAAAATATGAGTAATTAATTAAGATGAAATATTAGAAAGAGATTCGGATCGATGCAATTTTCTTTTGTCTGAATTTTCAAACAAAAGAACCAACTAATAAGGAAGAATAAAGCCATCGCTATTCCATACCGGATGGCGTATAAAACTCGTTTTGCTTTTCAATTAAATATAAACATTACCAAAATAACTAATAGCTCCATTACCATGTTTATTGTCGATACTTATCAGTCAAAAAGAAAATATTATAAACAACAAACTTTAATAAACAAACGCATAAAAACTCAATGTGCCGACGCTACCTACTTATAGGTATTTTGCAGGTAAGAGCTGCCTGAAAACGTGGGTTTACGATAATATTAGTTATTTTTGTAAGTCCTTACAAGTTGCAGTTTATTCAACTTCATAATTACGGAAAATATATTTGTAAAAACAGTCTTTTTTAATGTCAACAAACAATACATTTTTATCGGATATCGCCACAGGAGATGAAGCCATTATTACAAAGGTTCTAGGGCATGGCGCTTTCAGAAAGCGCATCACCGAAATGGGCTTTGTGAAAGGTAAAAAAGTACGCGTTATCAAAAACGCTCCCTTGCAGGATCCGGTAGAATATGAAATAATGGGTTACAATGTGTCGTTGAGGCGCAGCGAGGCCGAATTGGTGGAAGTAGTTTCGTCCGACGAAGCAAAAGATCTGCTGGGTATTGAGTTCAATGGTGTTATCGACGAAGAAACTCTTAAGGTATCGGCCATTAAAAAAGGAAAAGTAATCAATGTGGCGCTGGTGGGGAATCCCAATTGCGGCAAGACTACTTTGTTTAATTATGCTTCCGGTTCGCACGAAAGGGTAGGGAACTACGGTGGAGTGACAGTGGATGCCAAAGAAGCCACGATGAAAAAGTTCGACTACGATTTTAAGTTGGTCGATCTGCCGGGAACTTATTCCATCACCGAATATTCGCCCGAAGAACTTTATGTTCGTTCGCACATTACCGAGAAACACCCCGATATTATTATAAATGTGCTTGATGCCTCGAACCTGGAGCGCAATCTTTTTCTGACGACTCAACTTATCGATATGAATATCAAGGTAGTGATTGCTTTGAATATGTACGACGAGCTTGAAAACAAAAAAGTGAAGTTCGATTACAAAGCGTTGGGCGAAATGATTGGTATTCCCATTATTCCCACCATTGCTTCGAAAGGAAAAGGACTGGACGAATTGTTTGCCAAAGTGATCGACGTTTACGAAGAACGCGACCCCAGCGTGCGACACATTCATATCAATTATGGCAGCCTTATCGAAGAGGCCATCAACACAATACAAGCCGAGATATGGAAAAATCCGGCCATAAGGGTCACACTTTCTTCGCGTTTCATTGCCGTGAAACTGCTCGAAGGCGATAAAGTGACCCACGAATGGTTGAAAAAATACGACAACTACGAGAACATAAAACTTGTAGCCGAAAGAACAATTGCCGCGCTCGAAAAGGAATACGGCGAAAATTCCGAAACAATTATTACCGATGCTAAATACGGATTTATTGATGGTGCACTGAAGGAAACCTACAAGGAGCCAAAAATCGATAAGCGTATCACCAAGCGTCAACTCGATGACATTCTGACGCATCGTTTCTGGGGTTTTCCTATCTTCCTGTTTTTTATGTGGGCTATGTTTCAGGCTACTTTTACCCTTGGTAGTTATCCAATGGATTGGATAGATGCCGGAGTAGGAGCGTTGAGTAACTGGACGCAGGGTGTTATGCCCGATGGTCCGTTGCGCGATTTAATCGTGCAGGGCATCATTGGCGGTTGCGGCGGTGTCATTATTTTTCTGCCCAATATCCTTATCCTGTTCTTTTTCATTTCGCTGATGGAGGACACGGGGTATATGGCCCGCGCATCGTTCATTATGGACAAGTTGATGCACAAAATAGGCTTGCACGGAAAATCTTTTATTCCGCTTGTGATGGGTTTCGGCTGTAATGTGCCGGCTATCATGGCCACCCGTACGCTCGACAACAAAAAGGACCGGATTCTGACAATGATTATTACTCCGTTCATGTCGTGCAGTGCGCGTTTGCCGGTGTATGTGTTGTTGATTTCGGCTATTTTCCCCGATTATCAGGGGTTAGTGTTGTTCACGATTTATTTTTCAGGCATTCTGTTGGCCATTATTACGGCTTTGGTAATGAAAAAGATAGCTTTTGCCAAAAAGGAAGTTCCTTTTGTAATGGAGTTACCGCCTTACCGTACACCCACGCTCCGCAATACATCCATTCATATGTGGCACAAGGGTGAGCAATACCTGCGGAAAATGGGAACTGTGATTCTTTTTGCTTCTATTCTGATATGGGCGCTGGGTTATTTTCCACGAAATGTTGAGTATTCGGCGGATTATGATGCACAGATGGCAAGTGTTGAAGCGAATGTCGGAATAAGCCCGGAGAAAAAGTCAGAAATGATCACTTCGCTCAGCATCAGCAAAGAGTCGGAGCGTCAGGAAAAATCATACATCGGACAAATGGGACATGCAATAGAGCCACTCATCAGTCCGTTAGGGTATGATTGGAAAATGGGAGTGAGCATTATCACCGGACTGGCCGCCAAAGAAATAGTGGTGAGCACCATGGGTATCCTTTATCATGCCGATATGGAAGCTAATGAAAACTCTTCTACTTTGCAAAACAATATAAAAGAACAAAAGCACAACAGCGGTGTTTTAAAGGGACAAACGGTATTTACACCTTTAGTGAGTTTCGGATTCATGCTCTTTATCCTTATTTATTTTCCTTGTGTGGCGGTGATCGCTGCCATTAAGAAGGAAGCTAACTGGGGATGGGCCGTTTTTACAATGGTTTACACCACCGTGATTGCCTGGGTGGTGGCATTCCTCACTTATCAGATTGGTAGTATGTTTTAATTTAGTTACGAGTTTTTAGTTACGAGTTACGAGTTACGAGTTACGAGTTTCGGGTGACAGAAGGCACAGGCACAGGCGCAGGTAAAGGTATCTTGTCTGAAGTCAAAGGTCTAAAGTCAAATGTCAAAAGTCTAAAGTCAAAGGTCTAAAGTCTGAAGTCTGTAGACCGGAGACTGTAGACTATAGACAGTTCAACGATTCAACATTTAAGTTTTATGATACAGGAAATTTTAGTCTATATAATTATTTTCGCAGCCGTCGCTTATGTTGTGTATTCTGTGGTCAGGAGCCTGCGAACAAAGGACAAGGCCAGTTCGGGATGTGATGGTTGCAATGGTTGCGATTTGAAAAAGGAGGTTCGAAAAACAAAGTCCATCAATAAAAATGAACTGAAGTACGACTGTAACCACTGATAATTTTTGTGTCTGCGCCTATAAGCATAGAGCGCTGTTGTGCGGAAGTAGATCAGGACTTGAAAGGCGAAGGGGGCTTCGGGTGATTGTGGTTGTCGAAGTAATGAGATTTAAGTATTTACTATTTCGTAATTTGCTATTTACTATTTAAATAAAAAGAGGATAAACAGTACATTGCTGGTTTATTAATGCGACATTATATTATTCTCATTCATTTCATAACTTCAATCACAAAACACACACACAATGCTACGTGTCCTTCCTGCATGTCTTTCTTTTGTTTCAAGCTGCTGAAACGAAACATTCATTAGTTTCTGTTGAGTAATTTTTATTAATGCCTTTCGTTGGCGTCGGACCTTCACAAAAAAAGCCCTCCTTCATTCAAGAGGGAGAGCCTTTAAAAAGAGAAAGAAAAATAAGTCATTACTTTTTTGAAGCTTCAACTGATACTTTTCTGAATTCTTTCAGTAATTTTTCCAAATCAAGAGAGCTTTTGCGGGCGCGGGTACCTGCTGCTTTGTTGTTTTTTTCAACCTGCAATTTAGCATCTGTTGCAAATGCATCAAATTCTGCTGTGATTTTTTTTACTAATTCTTCCATTTTTTAGAATTTTATTTTGTTTATAATAAGACTGCAGCTCTACAGCCGGAATATTTACTGCAAATATAATCAATTAGTTTAGTTTATAACCAAATTATTTATAACACAAAATAAATATTTTATGTTAATGTGTTATAAATGAATTTTTATTGTCCATCCTACTGTATATTTTCAATCATTTGCTTCGTCAGGCAGGGTGAAAGCCGAAAGATTTAACGGGTTAGTTTCGGGTTTCGAGTTTCGGAATCATTGGGGATCGTTGTCTAAAGTCTAAAGTCAAAAGTCTTAAGTCGGAGTGCGACTTTGAGTCGCGCCCCGACTTGGGCTTGCTTCCGACTCTGTGCGAAGAACTGATCGGATGACTCGAAGTCATCCGATCAATCGGGTCAGTTCAACGATTCAACAATTCAACGATTCAACAATTCAACGATTCAACGATTCAACAGTTCCACAATTCCACAATTCCCATCGATTGGCTTACTTGTAAATACCATCCATGATATTGGCGTCTTCGGTTTTGAGTTGTGTTCTTATTTTTTTAGCCATTGCTTTTTCGAGCATGGCAAAGGTTTGATCGGTGTTGACAGGTATAAAATTAATTTTCTGTGTGAGTAGATTGGTCTGCTGTTTGGTTTCGAAACAATCGGCAGCCAGAAGCGTACTCACTGTTTTTATGGTTTCGAGCGTGTCGATGTCTAGTTTTTCGCTCAGTTTGCGTTCCAGTTCTTCGGGGGTTGAATTCCGGTACCTGAGTGGATGTTTACACAGGTAGTCGGAGATTGTTCTTATCATTTGTTTGTCGAATTGACGGAAGGAGGGGCTTCCTTCTGACAGGATGTGCCGGTAATTGTCCACTGTGTGTTCGTCGGTGGTATCGTTTTCGACATCCACATATCCGTTTATGCTGTTATTTTTCATGGCGAGCCTGTAGTCGCATCCATTTTTGACAATAATTTTTATTGGGGCATGTTTCACTGCGGCTATTATGAAATCGATACTGCGGGTGAAGCCCATTTCTTTTTGGTTGAAGTCGGGCACGCGGTATTTGAGTAGCTCCATAAATACGGAGACATTGATTCCCATTTCGTTCAGTTTGCTATAGGTAAAGGGATTCGTGATCAGAAAATCGATGATCTCCTGCGAAATTTTTTTGACAGTGACCTCTGAGTTCTCCTTTAGGGGGCCGAACTTGCGGCTGTAGGCAATAAAATAACCGTTTCGGTTATGTTGATCGTCGGTGGGGACGCTGGAGTTTAGTTCGGGCTGCCCATTGTCGTTGAGCCATATAAAGTCATCGGCGATACTCTCGTACACTTTATTTACGTTTTTACGGTATCCGCATCCGATCACTTTTTTCCCGTATTCGTGCAGTTTGCTTGCGAGCGACGAAAAGCCCCCATCGCCCGAAACAATGACGTAAGTGTCGATCTCGGGTTTGGTGAGCGCGGCCTCGATGGTGTCGATGGCTAGATGGATGTCCGATGCATTTCGGGTAACGCCTCTGCCGAACCCGAAAATATGTACCGGCGTGATGCCTAGTTCCACCATGTCCTGTTTGAGTTGGCTCAGCCGTGGCAGGCTCCAGTCAGCATAGGCGCGGTGAATGGCTATTTCTCCAATACCCGACTGTTTTATTTGTTCGGTAATGAGTTTGAGCGAAAGGTGGTTGAGCAATTCCACATTTGTAAGGCTATAACCCCCGATCAGGTTTTCGATATCATAAAATATAGCTGTATTAAATTTCATGGTTATATGTTTTTAGAGTGATTAAAGTGATTAAAGTCTAAGGTCTAATGTCAAAAGTCCGTAGACTAAATACAGTTCAACGATTCAGCTGGGTAATAAAGTCTAATGTCTAAGTCGGAGTGCGACTTTGAGTCGCGCCCCGACTTGGGTTCGTATCCAGTAAAGTCGCGCCCCGACTTGTGCTTGCTCCCGACTTTGTGAAGAACTGATCGGATGACTCAAAGTCATCCGATCAATCGGGTTATAAGTCTAAAGTCTAAAGTTCGGAAACTATAGGCAGTTCAACAATTCAACGATTCAACGTCTGTAGACCGGGGACTGTAGACCGTAGACTAAATACAGTTCAATAATTCAACAGTTCAACGATTCAACAATTCAACAGTTCAACATCCGCAGACAATTCAATTATTCACTTACTTTACCATCATCACATCGATAGTGTTGAGTGCATCGCTTGTAATGCTGACATTGAGAGTCTGGGTAGCGTAGCCTAATTTAGCAAAAGTAATTGTATAGTTTCCTTCGCCGAGCGATTTGATGCTGAGTCCACCTCCGGCGGCTGTGGTTTTTTCGAGTTTCAATACGCCGTCGAGTGTGAAGCTTACTTTTACATTTTCGATACCGGCTCCTGTCACCTGGTCGCTTACTTTTACCTTCACCATGAGTGACCCGCTGTGGGTATCGATCCGGCGATTGTCGGTATAGCTTGCGTAGAGTGTGGGATTACTGAAGCGTAAAGTTTCGACAACTAAATCTACTTTTTCGACTGTTTTCATCAGTTCTTCGTACACTACATCGAGTTGTTCGGTGGCTTGTTTACGGGCGATAGATCCATCCTTGGGCGAACCAATTGTTGCTTTGAAGGCATCGAAGGCTTCTTTAAATGCAGCTGCTTTTTCGGGAGTTACTCCATAGTCGGCAAGTTGAGTCAGATAAAGCTGCGTGTTCTTAATCACAACAGATAAGTCGATCTCCAGTTTATTGTCCGAACCTCTTGAAAGGTCGGTTTCGGTATAATCAATCTCGTCGGCAAGGATTTGATTTCCGGAAATTTTAGCATATAAGAGCAGAGCGCTTATCATTCCCAATGCTTTTTGAATGGCATTGGCGCGTAATGTGTCCTTTTTAATTTTTATACCGGTGATAGTAGTGCCCTGTATTTCCTTGAGTGCATCAATTTGCGTCAGTGCATTTTCGAGGGAAGTCAGTAAAGAATTGATCAAAGGGAATGAAGCGAATGCCGCAAGATTGGCTTTAATAAATGCAACCAAACGGCGAACCATTGCGTAAATGGCTGTTTGTCGATTATTCATAATGTTCAAAGTTATTGAATAAATTATTATTTAAAAAGAGATAAGCATCGAGTGTACAGCGATTCCGCTTTTTCGGGAGGCTGATGCATTGTGCCTATTGAAAGTGAATTCGAAACCGGAGTCGGTTTTGTGCGACTTTAGTTCAGACGGGGTGCAGATTTTGCCGGATGCATTGGTGCGACTTATAGTGTCGGTACTAACAGAAAAAAAGACCTTTGTATCGACCTTCGATGACGTATGTAACTCGTTGAGCGGCGTATGTATCGACCTTCGATGACGTATGTAACTCGTTGAGCGGCGTATGTATCGACCTTCGATGACGTATGTAACTCGTTGAGCAGCGTATGTAAGTCGTTGAGCGACGTATGTAACTCGTTGAGTGGCGTATGTATCGACCTTCGATGACGTATGTAACTCGTTGAGCGACGTATGTATTGACCTTCGATTGCGTATGTAACTCGTTGAGCGACGTATGTAACGACCTTCGATTATCTTTGTTTCTTTGTA
>Ga0209800_10002251_pt1 | contig 17433 bp, 10 predicted proteins | sample Higcelweek8metaG_FD_187174 | JGI IMG/M metagenome (GOLD analysis project Ga0209800, IMG submission 187174) | Freshwater pond sediment microbial communities from the University of Edinburgh, under environmental carbon perturbations - High... | ecosystem: Environmental > Aquatic > Freshwater >...
CGCCTGTGGTGAGCGGCGTGAATGTGGCGCCGAACACCGATGTGGACTGTGTCCCGGGAGCTACAACGCCGGTTCCGCCCTCAATATTGCGAAGAACTACATTCTTCTTGTATTCTCTCCCCTTTCTGAGATAAGTTACTTCCAGCTTGTCACCAGGTCTGTAACGGTTGACCTTTTCCTGCAGTTCTGAAGTTGTCTCCACGGTCTCGCCGTTGATTCCGATTATAACGTCCTTCTCTTCCAGTCCGGCTGCCTTTGCAGCGCCATCCTCCACAACACCGGTAAGGAAAACACCGCTGATCTCCTTAAGGTTCTCCTGTTTGGCCAGTTCAGCAGTGACATCCGTAATATTTACCCCCAGAAGCCCGCGCTGAACCTCACCGTATTCCCTGAGGTCTTCATAGACCTTCCTTACAATAGACGACGGAACAGCAAAAGAGTTGCCCGCATAGGCCCCGCTGGGAGATATAATTGCCGTTGTAATGCCAAGCAACTCACCCTGTACATTAACTAGTGCCCCGCCGCTGTTACCCTGGTTGAGAGCAGCATCGGTCTGGATGAATGACTCAATGCGGTACTTGTTGTCAATAAGCCCGAAGCTCCTTCCCTTAGCACTGATTATACCGGCTGTGACAGTTGAAGTGAGATTGAACGGGTTGCCTACCGCCAGAACCCACTCACCCAGACGAATTGCATCGGAGTTGCCGAATTTTATATAGGGCAGCCCGGTAGCCTTGATCTTGAGAACTGCAATATCAGTGGAGGGGTCCCGCCCAACCACTTCAGCAGAAAATGTGCGCTTGTCATTCAGAGTCACATCCACTTCATCCGCCTCTTCAATAACATGATTGTTTGTAACTATATATCCGTCAGCAGTAACAATAACTCCTGATCCGAATCCCCTTACCTCCCTGGGCTGGGCAGAACCGGGACCGTAGAAGAATTCATACAGAGGATTCGAATAGGATGAACTGACCGTTGTTTTGGTCTTGACATGAACCACACCATGCACCGTCTGTTCAGCAGCAAAAGTGAAGTCGTTCACCCCTGACTGGGATCCCATTGATGTAAACCGCGCATTCTCCTCAATAGCCTGCTTCTCCTTCTCTGTTCCAATGACAAGCTTGTCCCTGTCAAGGAACCTGGTATAGATAAAAAGCCCTGCCAGCGCTCCGAACAGGGCAACAAGCAACGTTGTTATCAAACCTTTACCTTTCATAGCTCATAATATTTTAAAAATTCTGTCTTTGTTCCGCCTCGTTTCATCAAATAGCGTGCCTGCCCAAAAGATTAATATCTTTACAACCCCGCCACATTGTAATTGTTTAGCAAATTTTCGATTATTTAACAGAATACAGGGGTTATCTGAAGATAATTAACTTCAAATTAACGAAATGAAAACAGAGTTTAACAAATACGAAGGCGCCGGTAACGATTTCATCCTGATTAAGAACAACCCTAAAGTCATCGACCACTCTGACAGTTTGCTTATCAGGAAATTATGCGACAGGAGGTTTGGCATCGGGGCTGACGGGCTTATGCTTGTTGAGGAGTATGAAGGATTTGACTTCCGGATGTTCTACTATAATTCGGACGGATCCGAAGGTGCAATGTGCGGCAATGGCGCCCGGTGCGCATCTCATTTCGCTATGCGACATATTACCGGGTTTCGTGATCTGAAGTTCATGGCAGGTGACGGTGTGCATGCAGCCCGCCCGGCAGGTCCGGGCAAAACTGAGATTTCAATCACCGATGTGACCGGGCTCAGGGAGACCCCTGACGGCATCCTGGTGAATACCGGAGTACCCCACCTGGTTGTATTTACGGATGATAACAGGAACATCGACGTTGTCACAATCGGCAGATCGCTGCGCTGGTCGCCGGCTTACGCCCCCGAAGGGGTGAACGTAAACCTGGCAAGTATTATTGACGGCAAACTGTTCGTGCGTACCTACGAACGGGGTGTGGAAGATGAAACTCTTGCCTGCGGTACGGGAATAACTGCAACTGCCATTGCGGCAGCAAGAACCGGAAAAATTGTCACCTCCGAGACGGATGTCATCGCCAGGGGCGGTACACTATCAGTAAGGTTCGTCATGACTGAAAATGGGGCGACTGACATTTTTCTGACCGGCCCGGCTACCTTTGTATTCAGTGGTGAAATAGAAATCTAACCTCAAAAATATATGAGAACCAGTTACTTCAAAACACTTCTTCTTCTGACATTGCTGTTCTCCCTGCTGCCGGACATTTCATCGCAGCCGGGGAACGCCGAACTGATGAATGCAATTAATAATTCGAACAAAAACTTTGAGGCACTTGATCACCGTCTCGATGTCATTGAGAAGAATATCGATGACCTGCTCTGGTTTGAAAGAGTGGGGGATGTAGCATTTGTCGACAAGATTTACATAACCGGTCCTCCCCCGGCAAAGGAGAGTAACCCCACCGGCCAGGGCGCAGGTAACCCACTCAAATTCTGGAGCTATGTATTTATCCCGCGTGATGCTGATCCCTCACGTAAGTATCCCCTGCTTGTACTTCCTCACGGAGGAGTGCACGCTAATTTTACAACTTACTACACCCACATAATCCGTGAGATGGTTTCACAGGGATATATTGTCGTAGCAGCTGAATACAGGGGATCAACAGGTTACGGCTCCGGACTGTATTACAGGATCGATTACGGCGGCCTGGAGGTTGAGGATGTTGACGCCAGCAGAAAGTATATGATCGAAAACTACGAGATCGTAGACAAGGACCGTGTGGGGATCATCGGCTGGAGTCACGGAGGGCTGATCGGGCTCTTCTGTATCTTCGACCATCCCGAGGCCTACAAAGCCTGCTTTGCCGGGGTTCCTGTCAGCGATGTGGTTGCCAGGATGGGATACAAGGATGATGAGTATCGCGATCTCTATTCAGCCTCTTATCACATCGGGAAGACGGCAGACGAGGATGTGGCGGAGTACCGCCGGCGATCACCTGCATGGCAGGTAGACCGTTACCGCAACACGCCCCTTCTCATCCATACAAACACAAATGATGAGGATGTGAATGTGCTTGAGGTGGAGCACCTGATCAAATCACTGAAGGCTGCAGGCAAACAGAATTTTAAGTATAAGATCTTTGAGGAGATGCCCGGCGGCCACTCCTTCGACAGGATGGATTACAGGGAGGCAAGAGGAATCAGGCTTGACATCTACAATTTTCTGAATGCCGAACTGAAGCCCCCGAAACCGTTCAGGAACATCCGGGAGCTCGAAAAAGCAGCATACCGCTTCTGATGAACAGGGAGAGACTTTACGGAAAGACTCTTGATGAGCTTTCAGCCATGACGGTGGCTGCGTCGCTGCCTCCGTACACCGCGAGACAGATTGCCGGATGGCTGTACAAGAGAGGAGCGCCGGAGATCAGTGGCATGACCGACCTTTCTCTTGCTGCCCGGTCCCTGCTTGAGAAGGATTATGAGACCGGCCTCACCCCGCCCTCTTCCGTTGCAACAGGAAGCGACGGCACTAAAAAGTACCTCTTCCCGGTCAGCAGCAGCCGGTTCATTGAGACGGCCTGGATTCCTGACCGTGAGCGAGCCACCGTGTGCCTTTCAGTCCAGTCCGGATGCCGCATGGGCTGCCGTTTCTGCATGACTGCCAGGCAGGGTTTCCAGGGCAATCTGACCACGAACGAGATCCTGAATCAGTTCAGAAGCATCCCAGAGCATGCCCTGCTCACCAACATCGTTTACATGGGTATGGGAGAGCCGCTTGATAACCTGGGTGAGGTGCTGCGGAGTCTTGACATACTAACGTCCGCCTGGGGTTACGGATGGAGCCCCACACGCATCACAGTCAGCACCATTGGGATAACGGACAGGATCAGGGAGTACCTTGAGAAAAGCAAATGCCATCTTGCTGTCAGCCTTCATTCCCCTTTCGACGAGGAGCGGCAGGCCCTGATGCCCGTCCAGAAAGCACACCCGTTGAAGGAGGTGTTGGACGCCATCAGAGCTTTTGATTTTGGGAGACAGAGAAGGGTCTCATTTGAATATATTGTCTTCCGGGGACTGAATGACACACCTGCTCACGTAAAGGAACTGGCACGTATCCTTAACGGTATACGATGCCGGATCAACCTGATACGCTTCCATAACATACCCGGCTCTGAATTCTCCAGCCCGGGCCTGCATGAGATGGAAGCCTTCCGCGACAGCCTCAGTGCCAAAGGCATCACGGCAACCATACGCGCCAGCCGCGGTGAGGATATCGGCGCCGCCTGCGGACTGCTTTCGACACTTGAACAAAACAAAAACATATGAACTTAAGATTCCTGTCTCTTTTGACCCTTGCTTCGATAATTTCCGTCAACCTGAGCGGCCAGAGGGAGGTGATGGACTCAATACTGGCAGACACCACACTGACCGGTACCTCCTACTCGTTCTGCTTTGCCGATGCCGTAACCGGTGAGATCATCTTCAGCCATGATGCTGACCGCAACCTCTCTTCTGCCTCAGTGATGAAGCTCTATCCCACATCAGTGGCACTGTCGCTGCTGGGGCCGTGTTATCGATATACGACAAGCCTGTACCTCTCAGGGGAATTAAACAGCAAAAAAGGTGTTCTTGACGGTGATGTCGTCATTGCCGGCGGAGGTGACCCTGCTCTCGGTTCGGAATATTTCCCGGAACACTACGGGGATGTTACAGCGGCATGGGTTCAGGCGCTCAAGGAAGCAGGAGTCAGGCGGGTCAGGGGCAGGGTTGCTGCCGCAGAATCCATTTACGACTTCAGTCCTGCACCTGACGGCTGGGCCTGGGGTGACCTTGGTTACTATTACGGAGCAGGAGTTTATGACATAAACATCAATGACAACAAATACAATATATACATTACCGGCAAGTCAGAAGGCGAGCCGGCTGTAATCGATTCGACAGAGGATTACGGCCGGGGTATCTATATCACAAATTACCTGGTCTCATCAGGTAAGAGCAACAGGAGTGATATCTTCATTGCCCCCTACTCCACAATGGCCTGGATTACCGGAAGTGTGCCTGCGGACAGCAGCTTAGTACTGAGAACCTCCATCCCCGATCCCCCTATGGCACTGGTCAGCAGACTTGATGAAGCCATGCGTGCTGCGGGTATTCATGTTGACGGTGATCCCTCGCCTGAACGGGTTTCGTTTGAAGGAAACAGGTTTGTCAGGCTTGCTGAAACTGCCTCGCCACCGCTGGCTGAAATAATAAAGGTCACCAATCACGAGAGTGTCAACATGTATGCCGAAGCCATCAGAAAACATCTTGGCTATGAGATACTTGGAGAGGGCACTTTCAGTGCCGGATCAGCAGTGATAAAGCATTTCCTCGATTCAATAGGCTGCGGAACAGATCAGGCAGTGATCCTGGACGGGTCAGGACTCTCATCCAACAACAACATCAGCGCACAAATGACAGTCAGGCTTCTGGTACACATGAACAACAGCAGCTGCTCGGAAGCATTCGTCTCATCCCTACCGATGGGAGCCGTCTCCGGCACTATGAAAAACTATTTCCGCGATGAAATGTTTAAGGGAAGAGTAGTGGCAAAAACAGGTACGATCACAAGTGCAAAATCGTTTGCCGGTTACTTCACTACAAACAGCGGAAGAAGGATCGCTTTCACAACTTTTGCCAACGGTTTCACGGTCCCGTCACGTAAGATAACCGACTACATGGAGAAGGTAGTGAGAGAGATTATCCTGAAATACTGAGGCGGCCTCGTTGGTCAGCCGCACAAATTGTTTCGGCCTTCATTTCCGTTTTAATATACTTTAACATAAGGATTTAAATAAACCCCTAATTTTGCGGGTTAAAACAGGGCATATACCTTATTTATGAAAAAAGGAACTAAAATAGCATTGTGGACCAGTATTCCGCTGTTTCTTGCAATAATGTATGCCGGTCCCCGGCTGGGGCTCTGGGGCGACAGGGACCTGAAGAAAGATTCTGTCGCTTCCGATTCCCGGGCACAGGGCCAGGCACCAGGTCAGGGCCAGGGTCAGCGCCCGGGAGGACAACCGGGAGGTCAACCGGGAGGACAGGCGGGAGCAATACTTCCGGTGGCAGCCACAATTGCGAAGCCCTCCTATCTTACAAACGGTATCAAGTCGGCAGGAACCCTGCTGGCCAACGAAGAGGTTGACATTGTCAGTAAAGTCTCCGGCAAGGTGACCGGCGTCTTCTTCAGGGAAGGATCGGTTGTTAAGAAAGGGGATCTGCTTGTCAAGATATATGACGAGGATCTGCAGGCACAACTGAAACGAGCTGAGATTCAGGAGAAAATGCTTTCCGAGAAGCTTGAGCGCCAAAGAGTATTGCTCGCAAAGGATGCCGTAAGCCGGGAGGCGTTTGACCAGTTGCAGACAGACTATAATGTGATCCTGGCAGACATTAACCTGCTGAAGGTCAGAATAGCTGAGACTGAGGTAAGAGCACCGTTCAACGGCACAATCGGATTTCGTTTTGTTAGCGAAGGTACATATGTACAACCCTCTGTCAAGATAGCTCACCTCATCGATTACTCACAGATGAAACTGGAGTTCGCGATTGCTGAGAAATATGTGTCACAGCAGCTGATGGGAAAGCGAATCTCCTTCAATGCACAGGGTTACCCTGATGAGTTCTTCGCAACGGTATACGCAATCGACTACAGGGTTGACGAAGCAACCCGTACGATCGGACTCAGGGCACGCTATGACAACCGGGACAAAAAACTGGTGCCGGGGATGTTTGCTGACCTGGTGCTTATAACTGACGAAAAGAACAATGCCATTCAGATTCCTTCTGAAGCAGTGGTACCGGAAATGAACGAAAAACGGGTATGGATCTACAAAAACGGCAAAGCCAATCTCGTACCGGTTGTCTCAGGCACCCGGACACAGACAATGGTAGAGATACTTTCAGGCATCAGTGCAGGAGATACAGTCATCACCGGTGGTCTGATGCAGCTCAGGCAGAATATGCCGGTAAGGGTGAATTTAATAGAGTTGTAATCGGAAACCGAATCTCTGTAAATCAAAACCGTACCAGATGAGCCTATCGTCTCTAAGCATACAAAGACCCGTCCTCACAATAGTAATGAGCCTTGTAGTTCTCATCCTGGGAGGTATCGGGTTTACATACCTGGGAGTCCGCGACTATCCCAGTGTGGACCCCCCCATAGTTACCGTATCGACCTCTTTTCCCGGAGCAAACTCTGATGTAATTGAGACTCAGATAACGGAGCCACTTGAGGCGGCTATTAACAGCGTCCAGGGTATCCGGTCAATCTCAAGTTCAAGCAGTGACGGATCGAGCCGTATCACGGTCGAATTCAAGCTGGAGGTTGAGATGGAAACAGCAGTCAATGACGTGCGAGACAAGGTTTCCGGGGCTATGCGCCGCCTGCCGCAGGACGTTGACCCGCCGGTTGTTCAGAAGGCTGATGCCGATGCCCAGCCTATCTTTGCCATATCTCTGAGGAGCGACACCCGGTCACTGATTGAGATCAGCAATCTTGCTGAGATAAATTTCAAGGAGCGCCTGCAGACAATATCAGGGGTCAGTGACGTCGGCGTCTGGGGTTCCAAGAAACTTGCAATCAGGATGAAGATGGACCCCTCAAGGCTTGTCGCTTACGGACTTACTCCCCTGGACGTCCGAAATGCGGTGACGAGGGAAAATATCGAGCTCCCGTCTGGAAGGATCGAGGGAGACAATACCGAGCTCACAATCAGGACCCTGGGCAGACTGAGGACAGTAGATGAGTTTAACGACCTGATCATCACCAAGAACGGAGACAGGGTTGTAAAATTCAGGGATATCGGCAACGCCGAAGTTGACGCCGAAAATATCAGATCGATCCTCAAAGTCAACGGCATACCTTCCGTGAACGTGATCCTCGTACCACAACCCGGTGCCAACTACATTGACATTGTCGACAACGCCCTTGTGGTGCTTGAAAGCCTGAAGAAAGACCTGCCGGAAGATGTAGTGGCTGAGGTGCTCTTTGACAATACTGTTTATATACGCAAATCTATTGACGAGGTAAAACACACGATCCTGATAGCCTTCCTGCTTGTTGTCCTTGTGATATTCCTCTTCCTCCGCAACTGGAGAACGACACTCATCCCGGTGATTGCAATTCCTGTGGCATTGGTTGGTGCCTTCTTCGTAATGTATATTGCCGGATTCACAATAAATATACTGACACTGTTCGCCATAGTTCTTTCAATCGGACTTGTTGTTGACGATGCAATCGTGGTTGTGGAAAATATTTATACGAAGGTCGAGCATGGCATGTCGCCGATGGAAGCAGCAAAAAAAGGCTCCACGGAGATTTATTTTGCAATCATTGCAACAACTATCTCGCTTGTGGCCGTATTCTTCCCGATTGTATTCCTTCAGGGTGTCACGGGCAGGCTCTTCAGGGAATTCAGCCTTGTGATCGTCGGAGCTGTTACTATCTCAGCTTTCGTGGCTCTCTCCCTGACTCCGATGATCTCTTCGAGGCTGCTCAAGCACAATGCAATGGAGGGCCGTTTTTACAAATCCACTGAACCCTTCTTCTCAGGGATGCAGGATGTCTACAGGAGAGCCATATCAGCCTTCCTGAAAAAGAGATACTGGGCGCTCATAATAATTGTGGTTGTTGCCGGTCTGATAGGCTGGATATGGTCTACACTCCGTTCTGAGATGGCACCGCTTGAAGACAGGGGCTACTTCAGCATCAATGCAACTGCTACCGAAGGCACTACTTTCGACTACATGCAGGCTTATGCCGAAACCGTTGTGCCTGTTATCAGGGAAAATGTTCCGGAACAGGACAACATCATGATGATGGTAAACGGCAATTCCGCGAATATCAGGGTAAGGCTGGCTGACATAGATGAACGCAAAAGATCGCAGCAGGAGGTTGCAACATCAGTGTCACCACTGGTCAGGCAGCTTACTGGAGCAAGGACAATCGTTTCGCAGCAGCAGACCTTTGGTTCGCGTCGCGGAGGACTGCCCGTACAGTATGTGATTCAGGCCAAGAATCTCGATGACCTGAAGAGAGTCATCCCCGATTTCATGGCCGAGGTATCCAGCAGTCCTTACTTCTCAGCCAGTGACGTGAACCTCAAGTTCACCAAGCCGGAGCTGACGGTAATAATCAACCGCGAGAAGGCCTCGATGATGGGAGTGAGCGTCCAGAGCATTGCACAGACCCTGCAGCTCACAATGAGCGAGCAACGCATCGGGTATTACATCCTGGACGGGAAGCAATACCAGATTATGAGCCAGTTCGACCGGTCCAAAAGGAATGACCCCTCCGACCTCATCAACGTTTATGTACGCAATGACAAGGGCGAGCTGATCCAGCTTGACAATATAGTTTCCGTCAGGGAAAACAGCCTTCCGCCGCAGCTCTACAGGTATAACAGGTTCAACTCTGCCACGATTTCGGCCGGGCTGGCAGGCAAGTATACCCTCGGTGAGGGAATCGAGGAGATGGACAGGATTGCTGACAAGGTGCTCAATGAGGATTTCAGCACCACACTCTCCGGCGATTCAAAGGACTTTGTGGAGAGCACTTCGAGCCTTCTCTTTGCTTTTGTTCTTGCGCTGGTGCTTATCTATCTCGTTCTTGCTGCACAGTTTGAAAGTTTCCGTGACCCGGTAATAATACTCGTTACAGTGCCCCTCGCCCTGATCGGTGCACTATTTACAATGGCAGTCACCGGTCAGACGCTGAATATCTTCAGCCAGATCGGCCTGATAATGCTGATCGGGATGGTGGCTAAGAACGGAATTCTCATTGTTGAATTTGCCAACCAGAGGCAGCAAGCCGGACTGAACATCATGGATGCCGTCAGGGAGGCCGCTGTATCACGTTTCAGGCCTATCCTCATGACAAGTCTTACTACGATACTTGGCATCCTGCCTCTTGCCATGGCAACCGGGGCCGGGGCCGAGAGCCGTGTCTCAATGGGTGTGACCGTCGTGGGCGGTCTGTTCTTTGCCACATTCCTTACTCTCTTCGTCGTTCCGGCAGTCTACAGCTACCTTGCGGCCAGAAAAAACGTTGAAACTATTACAAATGAGAAACCTCAGAATTAGTTCCATATTACTGTTGCTTATCACCCCTCTCTTCGCCCAGGCTCAGAAAACAATGAGTCTTGACGAGGCTATAATGCAGGCTCTTGAGAATAACTACTCACTCAAGATCACACGTAATGATGAGACAATTGCAGGCAACAACGTAACCCTTGCTCCCTTCCTCCCTACATTGACCGGAACAGGCAGGCAGTCCCAGACAACCAATAATACAGAGTCGTCATCAGCAGCCGCTGACAAGAGCAGGACCAACCTCTTCAATGCCGGATTGACAATGAACTGGAGGCTGTTTGACGGCTTCGGCATGTTTACCGACTACAGCAGGCAGCAGGAGATGCTTGCCATGAGCAGCCAGAGAGTGAAAATCAACGTTGAGAGCCTCATCATGAGGGTCTGCTCCGAGTATTACAATATAATAGTTCAGCAGAACAGGATGCAGTCGGCTCTCACCTCGCTCTCCCTCTCAAAATCGAGGTACGAGAATGCCGAAGAGAAGTACCTTCTGGGAGTTATCTCAGGGCTGGACCTTCAGCAGGCGAGGATCGACCTGAACGCTGACAGCTCGGCAGTACTCACACAGCAGGAGACTGTTGTCAGTGCCTACATCCGGATGACTAACCTCCTCAATGCCGGGCATGAGATCAATTTCAACATCAATGACACAATTATCCTTGCACCGGCAATTGATGTGGATTCCCTTCGTGTACGAACACTGCGTTTCAACAACCAGCTGATCCTTGCACGGCAGGGTGAAAAGATTTCGGAATATGACCTGCAGTCGGTCAGGGCAGACCGCTACCCCACCCTGAATTTCAGCACAGGATATAATTTCTCGCGTAATGAATTTCCCTGGCAGGCAGACTCCTACAACCAGACGAATGGCCTGAACTGGGGTTTCAACATGTCATGGAATATATTTACCGGTCTGGAGACAAACCGCAGGATCTCAAATGCCAAAATCGAGGCTGAGAGCAGCAGACTCGCCTACCTCGACATTGAGAACGAGATTCTCGGTGAACTTGACCTGCTGTACAATACCTACAGGAACAATATAATCGTGGCTGATTTCGAGGCACAGAGTGCAGAGGTGGCGCGTGCCTCACTTGAGATTGCAATGGAGCGGTACCGTCTCGGCTCTCTTTCAGGACTCGAATTCAGGGAGTACCAGAACAACTACCTGAATGCAATCAACAGGAGGCTTACAGCTCTCTACCAGGCAAAGATCTCTGAGATTGGCTTACGGCTTCTTGCCGGTGAACTTACTGAGTAACACTTTTGCGCCTCTTCCTGTAAACCTGGTAACCTTTCCAGGCAAGCCACAGAACAAACAGTGCTCCCACGGCATACATGATCCAGTCGAGGTATGGCAGGATGAACTCACGTTTGTCATAGGCGTAATAGCCGACTACGGCAAGGATAATATTCCAGATTGTCGCACCCAGGAATGTAAACAGCAGGAAGGTGCCCATGTGCATCCTGGCAAGCCCTGCAGGGATTGAGATCAGCTGCCTGACTGCCGGCACGAGCCTGCCGATGAAGGTTGAAGCTTTTCCGTGCTTTATGAAGTATTTCTCGGACTTTTCAACGCTTTCACGGGTTATCAGGAGGGCATGTGCCCATTTTGTGTCGGCCAGCCGGTAAAGCAAAGGCCTCCCGATCCAGATCGCAAGGTAGTAGTTGAAGATAGCCCCTGTCATAGCCCCTGTCGTCGAAGCAAGCAGTATTCCCCACATTGACAGTGATCCCTCCGCTGCCTTCCAGGCAGCAAACGGCACCACAATCTCCGAAGGGAATGGGATAAATGAGCTCTCGATAGTCATCAGGAGATATATGGTCCAATAGTTCAGGTTGGCCATATACCAGTCAAATACGGTCTGAAAAATCTCCATGCTTTATGTCTGAAAGTCTGAAAGTCTGAAAGTCTGAAGGTCCTGCGGTCTTGCAGTCTTGCAGTCAATAATTTGATTATAAATAATATATCACTAATGCCTATAGCCTATTGCCTGCTGCCTGATTGAACTATGCATCAATATTTGCATACTTGGCATGTCTCTCAATGAATTCCCTGCGCGGAGGCACCTCGTCACCCATGAGCATCGAGAAGATGTGGTCCGCTTCAGCTGCACTGTCAATAGTCACCTGCCGCAGGGTACGTGTCTCCGGATTCATCGTAGTAGACCATAGCTGTTCGGCATTCATCTCACCGAGACCCTTGTACCTCTGTATTGTGACGGCAGACTCTTTTCCCTGCCCCATCTCCTTAACGGCGGCATCACGCTCCTCTTCAGTCCAGCAGTACTTTTCGTTTTTCCCTCTGTGAACAAGATAGAGAGGCGGAGTGGCAATATAAATATGCCCGTTCTCTATCAGCTCCTTCATGTACCTGAAGAAGAAGGTCATAATGAGGGTTGTAATGTGCGACCCGTCAACGTCAGCATCAGTCATGATGATCACTTTGGCATAGCGCAGCCCTGTTGTGTTCAGCGCCTTGCTGTCGTCCTCGGTTCCGATTGTGACACCCAGGGCGGTGAAAATATTCTTTATCTCCTCGCTGTCATAGATCTTATGCTGCATGGCCTTCTCCACGTTGAGGATCTTACCCCTGAGGGGCAGGATTGCCTGGAAGCGGCGGTCACGTCCCTGTTTTGCAGTGCCTCCTGCAGAGTCACCCTCCACGAGGAATATCTCGGAAACCGACGGATCACGGTCAGCGCAGTCGGCCAGCTTGCCCGGAAGCCCTGAACCTGAGAGGACATTCTTCCTCTGAACCAGCTCACGGGCCTTGCGTGCGGCATGGCGTGCCGTGGCGGCCAGGATCACCTTCTGAACAATCGATCTTGCATCCTTGGGGTTCTCTTCAAGATAGTTTGAAAGCGCAGTGCTTACAGCCACATCGACAGAGCCCATCACCTCTGAGTTGCCCAGCTTGGTCTTTGTCTGGCCTTCAAACTGCGGCTCAGCCACCTTAACTGAAATAACGGATGTAAGTCCCTCACGGAAGTCGTCACCGTTAATGTCAAACTTGAGTTTGGAGGTCAGTCCTGAATCCTCGGCATATTTCTTCAGCGTACGTGTCAGCCCCCTTCGGAAACCCGCAAGATGAGTGCCACCCTCTATTGTGTTAATGTTATTGACATATGAATGCACGTTCTCCGAAAAGGATGTATTGTATTGCAGGGCCAGCTCGACGGGCGTATCTCCCTTATCGTAATTGATGTAGATCACCTTATCGATCAGCCTCTCACGGTTACCGTCAAGATACTCCACAAACTCAATGAGTCCGCGCTCGGAGTAGAAATTCTCGGTTACCGGATGTGACTCTCCGCTGTTACCGTTCTCAGCTGTCTCCCGCTTGTCAGTAAGGGTAAGGAGGATCTCCTTGTTAAGAAAAGCAAGCTCCCTGAGTCGTGCGGCAAGGATATCAAACTTGAATTCAACTGTCTGGAAGATTGTGTTGTCAGGCATGAATGTGGTAATTGTACCTGATTCATCAGACTTTCCAATTGGTGCCACCGGCGCCTGGGGCTTACCTCTCTCATATGTCTGCATCCATCTCTGGCCCTGCCTCATTACCTCAACAACCATTCTGGAGGAGAGTGCGTTCACGCAAGATACGCCTACACCGTGAAGACCTCCCGATACTTTGTATGAGTCCTTGTCAAACTTACCCCCTGCGTGGAGAACCGTCATTACAACCTCCAGGGCAGAGCGCTTTTCCTTTTCATGCATCTCCACGGGAATCCCCCGGCCGTTGTCAACAACCGTAATTGAATTATCTTCATTGATTGTAACGTCAATTCTGTTGCAAAATCCAGCCAGCGCTTCATCAATCGAATTATCAACAACCTCATAAACAAGATGATGCAAACCCCTGACGCCCACATCGCCGATATACATCGCGGGCCTTTTCCTTACCGCTTCCAGGCCTTCAAGCACCTGGATACTGTCGGCTGAATATTCATCCTGCTCCCTGCTCCTCTGCCTCTGTTCCTCACTAGTCATACAAGTAGTTTTAAATTATATTTTTTACACTTTTAACGCTTTGACAATATGTCACTTATAAAATCACACAAAGGTAGCAAAATCCGTCGATAAAGCGTCGGAAAACGGGAACTATTCACGAAAAAATATCAACAAATTGTTCCCCTGTCCGGCGCTCTACAGACTGTATGAAATACCACCAATGAGCATGAAGTTCCGCTGAGGATAATAATTCCATTCAAAGTAGCGGCTATAGGATACATTATTGCATTTTACCCAGAAGGATATGTCGGGAGTATATCTGTATTCAACACCCATGTTCAGGTTCGGGTGGAAAGGAAGCCTGACGGTCTCCTCCGGTGCCCTGACCCTTGCATACCTGTCACCGATGAGAGTAAGTTCAGCTGAAGCGATGATCTTGTTCCTGAGATTATAGGAGCCCTTGACAGATCCGTCCCACTTCGGCTTGTGCCATGCATACTCCTGTCCCGACAGGTCATACCCGTAATAGTTGCCGTCGAGTGAAAGGGTGAACTGACGGTTGACCGGGATATTCAGCCCGCCGTGAACCTTCAGGAGACTTCCGTCTGAGTAAAGCGGAACAAACCAGTTGCCAACCCCCAGCGTGTCATTCATGAACAGCAGCATGTCCTTGAACAGGTTGTAACTGACATCGAATGCATATGTGGCGCTCACGTTAACCGCTCCCGAGATGCCAGCTTTGATCCTGAGTTCGTTGTCCGTGTTGCGCAGATTGTATACGGTGTCACCTGGAACCATCCACGGATTGATATATGCCACATTCCGGGCCTGGTTGTTCTCCATGGATCCGTCAATTGACGCAGTGAATCTCAGGAACTTCGGAATCACCCTGAAGGTGAACATTGCATCAGGATAGAAGAACATGTAAAGCTTCTTATCACCGCCTTCAAGTGGGTCATGATTCTCCTTGACATCCGCTGCCATCTTCAGCCCGAAGCGGAACCGCCAGTCCTCGTTTCCCTTTGTAATGTACGGGGCCAGGCTGAAGAGACTCCTCGACTTGTAATCGATTCCTTTTGCGAACATATACAGGTCATAATCCGCATTCACACCTGCGTACAACCCGAACATCTCAGTACCTGCACTGAGTGTCAGACCCGGATTATGCTGCATGCCGTTGTCCTGTCTCGTGAAAAGGTTATACCTGAGGGTTGCATCCCAGTTGAGATCACTCGAGTCAGGCTCCATTGTGAAGTATCTGGCTTTCGTTGTGACATCATAGTAAAGGGACCTGATTTCCTTTCCTTCCGGCTCATAGCCGGTCACTGCCGGATCATACCCGTAGGCATGGCGTGTCATCTGCCTGAAGTCAATATCAGCGTCCAGGCGGCTGCGCCTGAAATACTTTTTGCCGTAAAGCAGCGCCTGGTTGTCAAGGAAACCGGCATTGACCCGCTTGTCGTTTTCAAGTTCAATCTTTCCTGCAGAACCATAAGTGCGGGTGAAGAGACCGATGGCTCCCTTGTTCGATCTGCCGTTTGAGATGTTTATCTCCAGGAATGGCGACAGATATGTGCCCAGCCCGAGATTCACATAACCCTTCTTCAGTTCCTCCAGCGGTTCCGGTGAAAGTACCGCCGACTTGATCGGGCTGACCGCATACTCGGGGACAAAGGATCCGGGGGTGAAGTCGTAGTCAAAAAGGATGGCTACAGTGGTTGTGTCATCTACCTCCGGAAGGATTGCTCTCTTGGCGGCCTCCTGAAGTGACGGTTTATAAGGGTTGTACAGTGTGACTGATCTCCTGATAGTCTCATCCTCTGTCTGGGCGGTTGCAACCGCTGATAGCATGAGAGCTGCTGCTGTTATATATCCTGTTACTTTCATTGCTTACTCCTTCTCTTTCATCAGTTCATTTGAATCAGTTGGCTGTTGCAGCGCCTGCCGGTTCTGAGGTTGTCATTGCTGCAAGTTTTGCCCGTGCCTCGTCAATAATGCCGTCATTCGGGATTGTATAGTAGTCTATAAGGCTCTGCAAGGTTGCCTTTGCCTGGAAGGTGTCTCCCTTCTTAAGTGCAATGTCTGAAAGGAGAAGGAAAGTCTTGCCTGTCCAGTATGCATGGGGTGAGCTCATGTCAACGAACTCGTTGGCTTCCTTCTCGGCACCAGTGATATCACCTGAAATCCACAGCAGTTCAGCAACACGGTACTTCGACTCTGCTCCGAAGACCGTGGCAACCTCAGCGGCTACACGACGGTAATCATCAAGTGCATCAGCATTGTTGCCCAGCCTCTGATTGGCCTTTGCTGTAAGAAATGTGGCTTCGCGTGCAAGATCTTCAGTCAGACTTTCGGAACCGAGTACCAGCTCGGCCGACGAGATGACCTTTTCGTCATCCTCCAGTGCAGATGCCGATCGCATCATGCCCAGACCTGCAAAGAGCCGATTGCCAGGGGTGGAGGCCTCGCTGCCGAGCCTCTCGTAGAGTGACCAGGCACCTTTGTAATCAGCCTTCCCAAAGGTGATTGAAGCGGCACCGAGCAACGACTGTTCCATGAACTGGTTGTTACCCACGCTTATTACCTTCAGGTAGAGGTCAAGGGCTTCATCGACCTTTCCTGACCTGTTCAGGCAGTCGGCAAGATAGAACCTGGCATTTGTGGCAAAGCTGCCTGCAGGGAATTCCCTGAGATAATTCCTGAATATCTCGGATGATCTGTCGCAGTTGCCTTTAATGTACTGGTTCTCACCTGCTGTATATGTCATGGAGTCACGCGTTGTTGCCTCAATGTCGCCAAGACCTTCAACATTCTTCATGTATGCGAAGTATGCATCCACATTATCCATGTCAGTATAGGCATTTCTCAGCCCGTTGACTGCATTTCGTGCCTCAGGTGTGTTTCTGTAATTCTCGATGACCTTCTTGAACTGCACAATGGCTTTTTCGTTCTCCCCGGCGTTATAATAGATAAGCCCCAGCTGCACCATTGCCGGCGGCACAAACTGGCTGTTCGTGTACCATGCAATTATGTTTGTGAAGTCAGCCTCTCCGCGTGCCGGCTGCTCCAGTACCACATATGCCCGTCCTCTCTCAAAGAGGGCATTGGGCACATATGCAGACTTCGGGTACTTGTTGATAAGACCGGTAAGTGTGCTGACCTTGGCCTGGTTATCGTTACTCAGTCCCTGGGCAAATCCCTTCTGGAACATTGCATAATCGGCATCGAGCCTTCCATTGTCAATCACCTTGTCATAATTGGCAATTGCGAAGGGATAATCTGCCCTTATGTAGTAACAATCGGCGATACGGTTACGCGCATCTGATGCAATATCAGGTCTTGTCTGTGCATCTGCCCTGTTG
>Ga0209800_10002252_pt1 | contig 17417 bp, 12 predicted proteins | sample Higcelweek8metaG_FD_187174 | JGI IMG/M metagenome (GOLD analysis project Ga0209800, IMG submission 187174) | Freshwater pond sediment microbial communities from the University of Edinburgh, under environmental carbon perturbations - High... | ecosystem: Environmental > Aquatic > Freshwater >...
CCCAGCTTTTTTACATAGTTCATGTCAAACTGAGTTACAACCTCCCCCTCTTTACCTTTATACAGCGGCAGATACTCAACAAGCGGCTTGTCTGAGATCACAACCCCTGCTGCATGGGTGGAGGCGTGACGCGGAAGCCCCTCAAGAAGAAGGGAGATGGCTATCATCTCCTCTTTTACAGGGTTCTCTTTTGCCTTTTCCATAATTGCAGGGACATCTTCCAGAGCCTGCTTCAGAGTAACTTTAGGGCCGTCAGGCACCATTTTAGCTATCTCATCAACCTCTGGAAGAGGTACGCCAAGTGCACGCCCCACATCCCTGATCACAGCCTTGGCTTTGAGCTTTCCAAAGGTGATAATCTGAGAGACATACTCCCCGCCGCCGTACCGGTCGATCACATACTTATATACATGCTCTCTGCCTTCAATGCAGAAATCTACATCAATATCAGGCATACTGATACGGGCAGGGTTCAGGAATCGCTCAAAGATAAGGCCATGCTCAATAGGATCAAGAGCTGTGATCTCCATGGAATAGGCCACCATACTGCCAGCAGCAGATCCTCTTCCCGGCCCGACAGGAATGTCATGTTCCCTTGAGTAGCGGATAAAATCTGCCACAATAAGAAAATATCCTGGAAAACCCATATCAAGAATGACACCTATCTCGTAATCAAGACGCTCTCTGTATAGCTTCTCATCAAGATCCGGGTGTTTCTGTTTCAGTAGAGTGAGCCTTTTTTCAAAGCCTTCTCTCACCTGACGCTCAAATATCTGGTCAACACTCTCCTCAACTGTAACACTCGCTTCAGCTGTGGTGGTTTGAGTCGTTGCCTGACCTTCTGTTTTGTCACCACTATCACCATCTACTGACACAGAGGTGGGATCGTTATTGTCTGAGGGGATGGTGTAGCGGGGAAAGTGGTATGTTTTGTTGTCAAACTCCACATTGCACATCTCAACAATGCGGCAGCTGTTTTCAATTGCTCCAGGATAGAGGCCAAGATCCCGGATCATCTCTTCAGGGGATTTGAAATAGAGCTGATCTGAGTCAAATCTGAATCTGTCCTTGTTATTGATTGTGTCTCCGGTCTGGATACACAAGAGGGCCTCATGCGCACGCACATCTCCCTTTGAAAGGTAGTGGCAGTCATTGGTTGCAACCATGGGGATAGAGAGGCGCAGGCTCATATCAAGTATCCCCTTGTTCACCTTCTCCTGAACATCCATCCCATTCTGCTGAACCTCAAGAAAGAAGTTATCCTCACCAAAAGTCTTAATATAAAAGCGTGCTGCTGCATCTGCCTCTTCAACCTGTCCATAGAGAAGTTTCTGAGGTACCTCTCCTTTGAGGCAGGCAGACAGAGCAATGAGTCCATGGCTGTACCTGGTCAGAAGCTCTCTGTCCACCCTTGGTTTATAGTAAAAGCCCTCAAGCTGGGCAATGGATGCAAGACGGCAGAGGTTTGCATATCCCTCTCTGTCCTTTGCAAGGAGCACCAGGTGGTTGAGCCCCTTGTGATCCTCTGCTGTCTTATCTTTGATAGAGCGAGGAGCCACATACATCTCACACCCGATCAGTGGCTTAATACCAGATTTGAGCGCCTTTTCATTGAACTGTGCAGCTCCGAACATTGTGCCATGGTCGGTAATTGCCACAGCATCCATACCAAACTCCTTGCACCGTTTCAACAGCGGATCCAGGCGGATTGCGCCATCCAGCAGAGAGTATTCGGTATGAACGTGGAGGTGATAAAATTTTGGAAGAGTGGCTGATTCTGTTTCTGTCATATTTTAGACCAATTTTTTGCTCTATTTTCTATTATGACTGTATAAGTCATTTTGAAAGCCAATTATATCTGAATTCTTCATAAAGAGTAAAACCAACAGCCTCTTTTTCAGCCTTGAGCAAGTCAACTTTATCCTCAAAATCCTCTATTATTTCTTGAAGTTTTGTGAAATCTTTATGGCTCAACATTACAGTTTTTGGTTTACCTTGTTGGTCATAAAAATATTTGGGTTTTATGTTTAAAAGCATATTTATTCTCCTTATACAAATTACAAACTTATTCTACTCGCATATATCTGCTGTCAAAAATCAGCACAAGAAAAGGTTGTCATTCCTGATATAGGCAGAAGTGCGGCTGTCAATGTTTTTACCGATATTTTTCCTGATGCGCTTGTTTATAGTTTATATGAAAGTCTAGCCATACAAACTGGTGAGTGGCCCGTAGAGACGCAAGATCTTGCGTCTCTACAACTTTCATGCTTCGTTGTGCCTATCAGGGCATGGCCGTTATACAGTATGCTTAATATTTCTGAGCGGTTCATACTCACCTCCCATGGTTGAGTCGATATTATTACAAATAACAGGCAACTAAAGTTTCCGCAAAGCTTCAAGCTGTGGACGCAAAGAGTATTTTAGGTGATGTTTTTTGATCAGCCCTTCAAGATATTCGCTCCACTCATTGCGGCGGTTAGATTCAACATAGATTTTACCAGCTTTTTCCACCCAGCGGACAGAATATACATAATATTTTGATTTACCTGCATTCATATTTGGTTCAGCCTGTTTCATGCATTGCCTGATAGCCCATGCCGGAAATTCTTTACAAACAGCATCAACAACTGATTCTATCTTTGAAAAGTCCCCCCACCAGCCGCTGCCTTTGTCTACCACCTCAATGATCTGCCTGTGCATACCTTCATGAAGATAGATGTCAACTTTTTGGTCACCTGAAGCTTTTTTCTTTAATTGAGCAAGCAGGTCTGTTTTAAGCTGCTCCCACTGATCAGCAGCCTTTGCTATAGACTCAGCTGACAGATAATCCTTCAGGTCAAAAGAGTATTTAAAGGCAGCTTCAGCACCTTTGAGCGCAAGTTCCATATTTGCCTGTTTTTGCCCATTATCTCTTAACCAGCGTGCCAGCAACAAAAAATTATTGTCTCTGACAGACGCTTCATCCTGCACTTTAGCACTCAAAGCATGGTCTGCAATTTTCAATGCATCTTCAATAAGACCTTTATCGCCCAAAGCATTACAGAAGATCATTGCCTCATATGGGAGTAATCCGTATTGAAGTGCATATTGAACAGCTTCTTTACTTCTGCCAAGTTTAACAAGCATGGTCAGATAGTATTCAGTCAACCCTTCAGCCTCTGCTAAATAAAGATACTCCTGATTAAGCCCCTTTCGCTCTAAAACACGAAGACGAATTACATTAAAATCATGGGCGTAGTCAGGATATTCACCATCCTCATCCATCTCCCACGCCCCTTGTTCTGGATCGTTGCCATCCAGAACAGATTTCAGAGGTGGATAATCCCAACCCTGTTCAAGTGCAGTCAAAGGTGCTTCAAAGCTATCTGAAGAGACGTAATCAGACATTTCATCCTGCCATTCGGTCAGTTTTGTTTTCCAATTCTTCTTTTCTTTTTCTGAAAGATCTATGGATAGAATAGCCTCTGCAAACAATAATGAGACTTGATCAAGCATATCGCTGATATCATCGTAATACCCTTCATTATCTGACCATAATGAAACAAAAGTATCCATAACAGCATCTAAAATCAAGAGAGCACTATTTGCCTCCCCAGCCTCAAGCAGAGGTTTTGCCTTGCCAAACAGCTCCATAAACTGCTCAGAAATGTCAGCATAGTCATCTTCATCATCTTCATCGTCATAATGATCGTAGTATCCTCTGCGAGCACTATTTTTAAAAATCTGTTTAGCCTGTTTTTTAAATAAAGATAGATCAATCATGAGTGGCTGATGTGGAGAAGCAGAGAGAGATTGTGTTTTGAGTCTGTCAATTTGAATAGAGGCTATCTTGGTTTCAACATGGGTAACAAGATGAGGTTCTGATTCCAGCAGGTCAAGAAGAATCTCCCGTAATTCAGACTCCTTGAGATTGACAAGCAGCTCTGAAACTGTCGGCAGCTCTTCGATTGATTCAGGTTTATGAATGTAGTTTAATAATACAGCCACAACATGCTTGCATATTCCTCCCCAGTCATATGGGCAGGTGCATGATGTGGATATGATAGAGTCTTTACTTAACTCAACCCTGACGTCATAAGAGTCATCATTGCTACCCGCTACCTCAGAAAGAAGTATGTTACCGCGTTTCTGAATATCTATGACAGCATTGGAATTTAAGTACTCCTCTCCTCGTTGATAGGATTTGCCCTGGGCAAATTTTTTGATATCTGATTTTGTGATAGCCATTATTGCTCTCCTACGATCTCCAGGGTGGGGGAATGTCGGGATTGATTGGAGGAGAATCAAACTCATTTAAAAGTTCACTGGTTTGATTCTCCAAAGTTTCTGAACGAAAATTTGGCATCCTTCATATCAACTCAAAAGTAGTTTACACTTTTCTGAAAATTCTGAACCATGATTAAAAGGATTGAAGGATGAGCATGATTAAAAATCAAGGTAAATCCTTTAATCAAGAAAATCATGGTTCAAAAAATGTGTAAACTGATAAATGAAGGGTGCCGAAAATTTAATATAGCATTTGCAATAGAGTCTCAGCAGCATATATAGATTTCCAGAAAAGTCTTTTTATCCAGCCCTGAGCTGAAGCTCTGGGCTAATTTTTACCCAAGCCCCCTTAAGGGGGCTTCCTTTATGAGTTAGCCGAGGGCTTCAGCTCCACGGCGGCATAGTTCTCAAAAACATTTTTTACCAAAATAGACCACTGAGAGAACTTACTGTTTCATGCTGTCAATGCTGTAGTTGGGTGACTCCTTGGTAATGATGACATCATGGACATGGCTCTCTCTGAGCCCTGCTGCCGTAATCTTGACAAACCGTGCCTTTTTTCTCAGCTCTTCAATTGTCAATGCACCAAGATAGCCCATTCCAGCCTTGAGACCTCCTAACATCTGAACAAGATTTTCCCTTATTGTGCCTCTGTAGGGGATTCTGCCCACAATCCCCTCTGGAACAAGAGTCTCATCATCATCATGATCTTTCTGGTAATAGCGGTCACTGCTCCCCTGCTTCATCGCCTCCACAGACCCCATGCCTCTGTATGCTTTATATTTTCTCCCCTGAAAGATAACAATCTCACCAGGGCTCTCCTGAGTTCCAGCCAAGAGACTTCCAAGCATGACACAGTGTGCACCACCACCAATTGCCTTGGCTATATCGCCGGAAAATTTTATACCTCCATCTGCAATAATAGGTACCCCTGTCTCCTCAGATATCTCCTTACAGTTCAATATTGCAGAGAGCTGAGGCACACCGACACCAGCAACAATTCTTGTGGTACAGATGGAACCTGGCCCAATTCCAATCTTTACCGCATCAGCGCCAGCATCAATAAGAGCTTTGGCGCCAGCGGCAGTGGCAACATTACCGGCAATCACCTGAGAGTCTGGAAAAGAGTGTTTAATCCTCTTTACAGCATTGATGACATTCAGAGAGTGGCCATGTGATGTGTCAATTACAAGGGCATCTGCCCCTGCATTCAAAAGAGCTTCTACCCGTGTCATCATGTCAGATCCGACACCGACTGCAGCCCCGGTTCTCAGACGCCCCATGGAGTCCTTGCATGCATTTGGATATTTCTTTATCTTTTCAATATCCTTTATGGTGATCAACCCTTTGAGCTGTCCTGCTTTATCAACTACAAGAAGCTTCTCAATTCTGTGCTGATGGAGCATCTTCTTGGACTCCTCAAGAGAGCACCCCTCTGGAACTGTGATCAGATTCTCCTTGGTCATCACCTCATAGACAGGTTTTTGCAGCTCTGTCTCAAATCTCAGATCACGGTTTGTCACAATGCCTACAAGTTTATCACCTTCGGTTACAGGGATTCCTGAGATTCTGTACTTTGCCATTATCTCAAGTACGCTTGCAATCGGAGCATCAGGAAAGATGGTGATTGGATCAACAATCATGCCACTTTCTGACTTCTTGACTCTGTCCACTTCAATCGCCTGCTCTTCAATGGGAAGGTTCCGATGGATAAATCCAAGCCCTCCTGCCCTTGCCATACTGATTGAGGTAAGAGCTTCTGTTACTGTATCCATTGCCGCACTTACAATCGGAATATTGATATCAAGCTCACGGGTAAGCCTTGTATGGGTTTGAACAGCATCAGGTAAGATAGCTGAGTATTCTGGAATAAGGAGCACATCATCAAAGGAGAGTCCATCTTCAAGCACTATATTACTCATTTTAAATCCTCCATTTAAAAGGAAAAGGTTGGTTTGTTACTGAAGCTTTTTCAGGTTGACTTGAGTTCGGTTTCTTATTGAGTCGTGCTTTCTATCAGATATAAAAAGGCAAAGCAAACTATATTCTCTTTGCCTTCCAGTAGGTTCTGCGCCAGTAGGGGTTACTTAATCTGGATATTATAACCCCCTTACTGCTTGATACATGCAAAAACTGCTCCTCTTCTATATAGACACCAACATGTCTGCCAGCTATACCGGTTTTAAAAAAAAGAAGATCCCCAGCACGCCACTCGCCTGTGGGAACAGGCATGCCGATCTCTGCCATCTCGTCTGTTGATCTGGGCAGCACAATACCAAATCTTGACTTAAATGTAATATAGACGAGGCCAGAACAGTCAATACCATCCTTATTAAGTCCGCCACTCCGGTATTTTGTACCTCTCCACTGAGAGTGCTGTTCGTACAGGTTTCTCTTGATCTCCACAGAATCATTAAAGTCACTGTCATCGGTGATGATATAGTTATCATCTGGCATCTCAACATCTCTGGTACCGCACCCCCCCAGCAAAGAGGTTGCTATCAAAAAAACGATAAAAAAGCATCTTTTCATAATTAAACACTTTCGCTCATAAAAAATATTCTCACTCATAAAAAGAGTACATCCTTGGATCAAATGCCTCTCTTATCCCCTCACCGGTAAAGGTCACTATCATAAGAGTTATCACAAGTGCAGAGACAACAGATACTGAGATCCACCATGCACTCATGTTTGTCCACCCCTGCTGTAACAGCTCCCCCCAGCTTGGAGTGGGAGCAGGAAGGCCAAACCCCAGATAATCAAGAGAGGTTAGGGCAACAATACCTCCAGATATTGCAAAAGGAGCATAGGTGACAATCACTGAGATGGTATTGGGGATAATGTGTTTGAAAATAATCCTGAAATGGGACGCGCCAAGCGATCTTGCGGCCAGGACATACTCCCGCTCCTTCTCCTTGTATGTCATGGTGCGCATCACCCAGGTCATGTTGATCCAACCGAAAAATGCCATGATCAGAAGCAGTACCATGAAGCTTGGCACCATAATCGAAGAGACAATAATAACAACATACAGAAAGGGGATATTACTCCATATCTCAAGCACCCTTTGAAACAGAAGATCAAATTTTCCACCGAAGTAGCCCATGGCACACCCAAGAGCTATCCCGATTGCATAGTTCAGGATGAGCAGCACAACAGAGAAGATCATGGCAGTTCTGAAGCCATAAACCAGCCTTGCAAGGATATCTCGTCCAACGTTATCTGTACCCATGAAATGCCTCTCTGAAAAAGAGGGGGGAAAGGGGGGGTAGCTGTTATCTTTAAGGTCATTCTCATACGGATTAAATGGCACTGGAGGCATTATAACCAGATTGCCCTTACCCTCTGCTCTGAACTTTTCCTTAAGTTCTCTGTAATTTGTCTCATATTCATAGTCAAGGCCAAATGTTTTCCCGGGAATCATCTCACTGTAGGTCGGGAAGCGTAACAGCCCATCATAATAGACTACCAGTGCCCGACTGTTGATGAAAATCTCGGCACCAAGAGAGGACAGTATCATAAAGATCAGCACCACAAGGGAGAAAAAACCTCTTCTTATGGAGCAAAAACGTATCCATCTCTTTTTTGTCAAAGGGTTGAGTTTCATTTGCAAAGATACCTTGTTAACCCTCAACTTAAGCAGAGGGGAGTTAGCTATTTGATAGATTTAATGTTTCAGCACTTGAAAATACACAAAAACCGTGATTAACTCCAGCCAAAAGAGAAACTTTATAAGTTTGTTGTACAACTTAAAGGAAGCAGCTTCCCAATGAAAATGTCAGAAACATCAGAGATCTCTAAAACAGCCACTCTCAGCATCAGAGAAGATTCCACTAACAATGACCTCCCTCTGAAAGCATCACTTTATACAGTATTCCTCTGCGTACTTTTCGGTGCTAATACAGTGGCTATAAAAATCAGCCTGTCAGGGCTTGGCATATTTACCAATGCCGGAATAAGGTTTGCTCTTGCATCAATTGCCCTTTTCCTCTGGGCAAAAATGACTGGACAACCACTCTATTGCAGTAAAAAGCAGGCGTATAGACTGCTTATCCTCTCAATTATATTCACATTTCAGTTATCGTGCTTTTATTATGGTTTAAGCAAAACTTCAGCATCCCATGGCATACTGATTGCTAACCTGCTTCCATTTGTTGTGTTGATTCTGGCCCACTTTTTTATTCCAGGGGATCAGATGAACATAAAAAAAGTGGCTGGGATAACTTTTGGGTTCATAGGGGTTATATGTCTCTTCTTTGACCACCAGGAGATTGCAGGAGATAGCATGCAAGGAGATCTGATTGTCACCTGCGCCGTATTCTTTTGGGGATGCAGTGCGGTTTACACAAAAAGAATCATTGCGGAGATAAGTGTGCTGCACATAACCCTCTATCCAATGATGTTTGGAGCACCTCTTTTTCTGGGTGCAGGTCTTCTATGGGATGGTGAAATGGTTCACCTGTTAGATGCAGCCATCATCAACTCGCTTATCTACCAGAGCTTTGTTACAGCCTCATATGGATTTATCGCATGGAATCGGCTTCTCTACAGGTTCGGGGCCACAGCTGTACACTCCTTTGTTTTTATAATGCCTGTATCCGGCGTATTCTTAAGTGTACTGCTCCTTGGAGAGCCACTGACATTAAATATCATACTGTCAATTGTTCTGATAGTGGCAGGCATGGTTGTGGTCAACGGACATAGTATCAAAGTATCAAGATATGACTATTCAAATAGAGAGAAACAACAATCAAAGAGATAGTTGAATGATATAAAAAGGGCTTCTTTTATGAGTCAGCCGAGGGCTCCAGCCCCACAGCGGTATAGTTCCAAAAAATATTTTTTGCCAATTTACATATCTGGCAAACTATAGTTTCAGCATAAAAGGGCTGAACTCAATTTGTAGTTGCACTTTTTGAATCGCCACGCTTGACAATCTCTTTTAACAGAACAGTTCTCACTATCCTGTGCTGTATTTTGAGAACAGTGATTTCATAGTTATCCACCTCTATCTTTTCATTTGCTTTTGGTATCCGGCTAAAATAATAGAGTATCAGACCAGATAGTGTATTGTAGTTGTCCGTGGTTGTAAGTGGATGTGGCAAGTGGTCATTTATATCTGTTAAAGGCTGTATTGCCTGAACAATAAATGAGTTGTCAGCTCTCTTTTCTACAATAGGTTTCTCATCATCATCTTCATCTTGTATCTCTCCTACCAACTCCTCTAGAATATCCTCCAGAGTCAAGATCCCCTGTGTTCCACCAAATTCGTCAATAACTACTGCTAAATGTGTATGCTGGCTCTGGAACTCCTTCAATATCTCACTGATTCTCTTTGTCTCAAACACATAAAAAGGGGCGTGTAGTAGATCTTCTATTTTAAACTCCGGATTTCTATACTGCTCTTTTAAAGCATCTTTTGCATAAATAATACCAATTATATTATCACTTGATCTCTTATAAATTGGAATGCGTGAATAGCCATTATCCAATATCTTTTCTATCATCTCGTCTGTTGGCAGTTCAATATCAAGAGAAAAGATCAACTGACGGGGTATCATTATCTGTTTTGCATTATGGTCTGTGAAGTCAAAAGCATTTTTAATTATTTCATAGTTCTCTTCTTGTATCTCTCCGCCATTTTTACTCTGTTCAACCAGCAGTCTTAACTCGTCCACACTGTGAATCTCATGCTCGCCAACAGGTGCAATCCCTACAATATTCAAAAAAAAGTTTGATAATGAGTTCATCAACCAGATAAAAGGGCGAAAGATAATAAAAAACCAGTATAAAGGATAGGAAATTACAAGAGTTGTCTGTTCTGCCTTTCTGATTGCAATGGATTTGGGCACCAACTCTCCAAAGACAATATGCAATACTGTAATAACAATAAAACCTACAATCAATGAAACTGTATGTAATAACTCCTGAGATATTGTAATATGAAGAGCATGGAGTGCTGCCGATATTATTCTTGAGACAACAGGCTCGCCTATCCAGCCAAGCCCAAGACTTGCGAAAGTTATACCTAGCTGTGTGGCTGAAAGATATGTATCCAAATGGGCAATTATCTTCTCTGACCTCTTTGCAAATCGATCTCCCTGTTCCGCTCTCAGATGAATCTGCGAATATCTTACCTTTACAATTGAGAACTCGGCCGCAACAAAAAAACCGTTTAATAAAACTAAAAATAGTGTAAAAACTACTCCGGTTATCATACTTCTACTCTTTGTGTTATTATACTATTAATATCAATTAAAACAGATAATTATTACAGTACTCTCTGGGCAATTGATGAACATCTACCTGTTTACCCCAGAGAGTTGATGTTACCCATTGCGCATGTGAGACAGAGCTGGTCGTGAAAAAGGTTTCAGTGCCAGAACTACCAGATGGAGCACAGAGCTGCCGTTTGCCAAGCTGACGTGAGAGTTCCCGTGCTACAGGAGCAGCAGGATCAATAAGAGATATATCAGGGCCTGCCACCTCCTGGATCATCTGCCCGAGAAACGGGTAGTGGGTACAACCAAGAACAATAGTATCCACACCTTTATCAAGCAGAGGTGAAATATAACCAGAGAGCAAAGAGCGTGTTGAGATGGTTGAGATCTCTGCCCGCTCAACCTGTTCAACAAGCCCGGGGCATGGTTGAAGAAGTACCTGAACATTGTTGCCATAAGTGGCGCAGAGACGCGATACACTGGGACTTGCAATAGTCTGAGTTGTGGCAAGTACACCTATTACACCTGATCTGGTGTTAGCAGCAGCTGGTTTAATTGCCGGCTCCATGGCAATGATCGGGACAGGAGACCAGGAGCGGAGCCTGCCAACAGCAACCACAGTCACAGTATTACAGGCAACAACCATGGCTTTGACATTAGCAGCAAGAAGAAACTGAACAATGGCTGTGGCCCGCTCTTCAATGAAGTCAGCAGGCCGGTTGCCGTATGGGGCGTATCCTGAATCAGCAACATAGATCAGATCTTCTGCTGGCAGTTGTCTGCGAATCTCCCTGAGTACAGATAATCCCCCGACGCCTGAATCAAAAACACCAACAGGTGCCCCCTGAAACTCATTACTCTTCACCAGATAGTTTAACACAGATGGAACAGATGGTTGGAATGGGCTATCTGCAATAGCTTTATCAATGTGAATTTTTTCCATAGACAGTTTACTGTTCAACAGAACTCACAGGCAGGCAGATGGTGAATGTTGTACCCTCTCCTACTCTGCTCTCAACCCTGATATCCCCGCCATGATCCTTGACAAAGCCATAGCAGACTGACAACCCCAGCCCCACCCCTTTTACGCTGTCTGTTTTAGTGGTAAAGAATGAATCAAAAATCTTCTCCAGATGCTCCTCCTTAATTCCGATCCCTGTATCTGAGATGATGATGCGCACCTTATGGATATCATATTCAGTAGTTATCTTAAGAGTTCCGCCATCTGCCATTGCATCCATTGCATTGGAGATCATGTTAAGAAAAACCTGCCTCAACTGATCCTTGGAGGCATTTATCATTGGAATATGGTCTGCAAACTGATATTCAAACTTCACGCTGTTCTCTCTGAATCTCTTTTCATAGAGAAGGATTATCTCATCTAGAACTGTATTGATATTAATATCTATCTTTTTCTCCTGATCCGGTTTTGAAAATGAGAGCATCTTCTTGAGCATATCTGCAAGCCTCATTGTTTCAGATATCGACATATCTAAAAGTTTGCGCCTTTTATTCTGTGGAGAGATCTCTGTTTTCATAAGTTCCAAAGTATTCATGATGCCAAACAGAGGGTTATTCAGTTCATGGGCAATCTGAGAGGTAAGCCGCCCCATGGCAGCAAGCTTTTCAGACTGGAGAAGCTGCTGACGGGTCTCACCAAGCTTTCTCTCCATTGCAAGCCTTTCACCAAGATCAACAAAACTGCCTACAGAGGCAATCTCTCTTCCATAATCATCGTACAGAATGGCAGCAGATAGATTTCCTTCAGTCTCTTTTCCATTGATGTTTGTAAATGTAATCGGGTAGGACTTAAGCTTCCCAACACCTCCATAATCTCTGGAGCGGATCATCTTCATCACCTGTTTTGCAAGGTCACCAGCATAGACATCTTTTATGTTTTTCTTGCCGATCACATCTTTGGCGCTCTCCCCGAACACCTCTTCAGCACCCTTGTTCCAGATGAGAATCTCCCCCTTTAAATCTGCTGCCAGTATTGCATTTGGAGAACACTCAATGGTCTGATCCAGAAAATTGTGAGCTTTTTTCATCTTATCTTCCATCATTTTACGCTGAGACTGATCCACAACAATACCCTCATATCCCAGCACATCGCCCTTCTCATCATAACGGACATGGCTTGTCAGTAGAACCTGAATCCTGTTGCCATCTCTGCGTCTCCACTCAACATCATAATCCACCACCCTGCCATGTTTTTCTACAATTTCCATGAATTTTTTCCTATCTTCAGGTGTCAGATAGAGATCAGTTGCAATATCCATGGCAAGGAAATTATCCTTATGCGTATAGCCAAGCATCTTTAAAAATGCAGGATTGACATCTATAAATCTGCCCTGCTTGCTGCTGATAAAAACTCCGCATCCAGCATGGTCAAATAGACGTTTATACCCCTCTTCAGATGATTTGAGTCGCGCCTCCTGCTCTTTATCACGTGTAATATCACGATAAATAGATAACTTATATCTGCTACCGTTTCTGTTTGTTATTGGCAACTCAATCAGGCTGAAGGTTTTATTCACATGCTCCAGATAAACTTGCCCATAATGGGTCTCTCCTCTGTCAAACACCTCATGAAATCGGCACCAGGAGCATATACCATTTTCATTATTAATAACATCATAGCACTTTTTACCCACACCATCTCCGAAAATTTTGATCATGGCATGGTTCATGTACTCAACGGTATAAGTATTGTCAATGATGTAAATACCATCTTCGATAGCTTTTAGTGCCTCTACTAATCTGGAGGCTTTAATGTCATTCATAATGATCTCCTTTAACAGCCACACATCGGTAGCTACAACCTTCATTTGCAGGCAGAATCTATTCATGAAAAAAGAGTTGCATAAGAGTTTAAAGTATGCAAATTAAAGTTGAAAGTCAAATACCTTTTAAATCAGGGTTCATAGAGATATTATATGGTAAGATCTTCCGATACAGCTATCAGCATCAAGATCATCTTTTTCAGAAAAATGGCACTCATTGCATTAGTGTCTGTTATTTTCTGGTCATTGACCTGGATCTCTTTTGAGTATGCGGAATTTTTAGCTGAATCTGACTCTATTCGCAAACTATATCTTGAGAGCCAGAAGAGCATCCTTAAAACTGAAGTGACCAACCTTATCTCATATATCACAAAGGTTAAGAACTCAATACAAAATGGAGAAAACAGAGATCAGAGCGGAGATAACGATCATCAGAGATGTCAGCAGAATGAGGATGACGAGATTCTGCAACGGATTGTCTATCTGAGATTTGGAACAGAGGGCTATTTTTTCGGCAGTACCACTGCAGGAGAGCCACTTTTTTCAAATGGCACAATTACCAGGGGAGGTCAGAACCTGCTTGATTTGACTGATCCAGATGGTATTAAAATCATCCAGGAGCAGAAAAAAGCAGCAGAGCAGCCAGGAGGGGGTTTTGTCCATTACAGGTGGAAAAAACTTGACTCTGACCAGCCATCTCATAAACTATCTTTTGTGATGAGTGTCCCTTCATGTAACTGGATTGTGGGCGCAGGGCTCTATCTTGACACTATGGAGGCAACAATAACAGCCAAAAAAGAGGCATTGAAAAGTGGCCTGATCAATAAACTGACAGTCAGCATCTTTATCCTATGTGCGCTTCTGCTCTTAATTTTTTACTGGGCAAACCACATTGCAAGGCAGCTCCACAGATCTATTTTTACCTTTTCCTCTTTTTTTGAGAAGGCAGCAACAGATATGGTGACCATTGATCTTCATAAACTACCTTTCAGGGAGTTTCAGGAGATCGCCAGTGGTGCAAACAGAATGATTATTGAAAAGCAACTGGCACTTGAGGAGAAGATAAAGCTGGAACAGCAGCTTAGGCAATCTCATAAGATGGAAGCCATTGGCACACTTGCCGGAGGAATTGCCCATGACATCAACAATATTTTAAGTGTTATTATTGGAAACGCAGAGCTTGCGATATATGATATAGACAGCTTCAACCCCATATTTAAAAACATTGAAGCCATCAGAAACTCATCTTTGAATGCTAAAAACATTGTCCGGCAACTCCTGAGTTTCAGCCGTCAGACAGATGAGAAAAAGATCCCTGTAAATATTAATGGCATTGTCAGAGACTCTGTAACACTTCTGAGATCTTCTATCTCCTCTTCCATAGCAATTATGACAGAACTTACACCAGAAGAGCCCTTCATCAATGCCAACCCCACCCAGATCCACCAGATTTTACTGAACCTTTGCAGCAATGCGGCTCACGCAATGGAGGAAAAAAAGGGGGGCGTTCTGAATATATCAACTCAGGTAATAGAGGCTGATAACCAGCAGAATATTCTATTAGAAGTAGAGGATAACGGCCACGGGATTGAGACGGAGATTATGGAAAAAATATTTGACCCCTACTTTACAACCAAAGAGACAGGAAAAGGTACTGGTATGGGGCTTGCCGTTGTTCACGGTATCATACAGAATCACCATGGAACAATATCTGTAAAGAGTAGCCCGGGTCATGGAACAACTTTTGATATTATCTTTCCTTTTCTACATGAGCCCCACATGCAGACAACTTTTCCAACACAAGGAGAACTTCCAACAGGAGAGGGTAATATCCTTTTTGTAGATGATGATGAATCTTTAGCAGAGATGGAGAAGGAGTTTCTTGAACGTCTTGGTTACATAGTTACTGTGTGCACAGAACCAGAAAAGGCACTGGCTCTTTTTACGGCAGACCCTGAAGCATTTCACCTTTTGATAACAGACATGACAATGCCGGTTATGAACGGGAAGGAGCTTATCAGAAAAATTCTAGATCTCAAACCAGATATGCTGGTGATTTTATGCACAGGGTACCACGACAAGATTAATGAAAGCAGTATAAATGAGACAGGTGCAACCAGATATTTTGAAAAACCTGTTGATAATATTGAATTTGCCAGGGCCATACAAGAGCTTCTCATCTTCCATCATAAAAGTGGCTTTACCGTGAAAACAGATTCTGATTTTCACGGTAATCCCGAATCATAAGTTGCAGTTGCCCCCTTTAGCTATCACTATCTTCTCTTCCTGATCTTATATTTTTTCACAAAATCTGTCGGATGGTAACTCAGTTTTGCATGTCTTAGCCCCTCATCCCCAAGATCCTGCTCGCGGTTGATGGTTTCGTAGTGCTCGGTGATAATGGAGGCAAATGCCTGATTTACAAACTGCCACAGCCCTTTGTAGCCACTGACCGCCTTCTCGAAATGGATCACAAAGCTGGTACCGCAGGCAAGCTCCTCTCCAAGGGAGTAGGCAACAGGCTCATCCTCCACATAGTAGATACCTCCACACAGCTGGAGCGCTTCACTCTTTTCCAGAGCCTCTTTTGCAGCATGGTAATCACCATCGCCATTTCCGCTCTCATTTCTGTTTTTCCGCCAGTTGTCAAGAATCTGCAATGCATGGGGGAGATACTCTTCAAGAAGCGGACGCCCTTCATAGTTATGGTTATTCACAAATGCCTTAATAAGATTCCGTTTTTTATGATAATTTCTACCAGGCAGATCAGCAAGCTTCTCTCTCTGGTACAGATAATCAAAATTATCTCTATCTTCAAAAAGATCATACCCCCCCATACCGAGCAGAAGGTGAGCCTGTGCCTGAGATGCACACTTCATGGTACCATGTTCCAAGAAGAGATGATCCAGCACAGCTCTTCTTGGAATACCAAATGGGAGCATGAAGAAAGTCTCTGCTCCATAATCTGGTGAATTGTCACAACCAGTTATAACAATTAACTCTTCATCCTCTTCTGAAGAGAGGCTACCCAATGAAACAACATTATTACGGGATCGATCTACGCTATCTAATGAGGTGACTCTCTCCAGTAAAGGTTGCTCTCCAGATGAACTCTCTGCAGATTGTGACAAATCAGAGTTCTCTCTGAAGAGATCTCTTGCAAGCCTGGAAATTCTGTACTGGTGCGACTTCTGGAATAGATAGAGGTTTGCAAAGGTAAATTCAGAGATCCCTTCTGATAATTTTTGAAGCATGGGGTGAAGCAGCTCTCTTAATCCCAGATGAATCTCAACAGAGTTGGGGTAAAACGGTATCATTAAAACATCTCCGGAAATGAATTTTTTAACAACTTTCAATACAATTAAAATAAGATATAACAAGTAAATGGGGGATAACTACTTAAAATGGCCAGAAACTGTTATCACTCCACACCTGATCCAGCAGTGCTCTGTCAATCTCCATGAGCATCTTTAAATGTACCCTCTCCCAGGTTGCAAGCCACATATACACTCTCTTCTCTTCAGGGTCTGTTGCCCTCTCAGACTGCTGTGAATATACTTCAATAGATCGCTGCTCCATGGCAATAGCGGCAGAGATGGCAGCTGCTTCAAAACCTGCTGCTGAAATTTTTTCTTTTATGCCGATGTCAAGAATTGAGGCAGGCAGCGTGCTACCTCCATTTTCAACAAAAGAGTCTGGTTCAAAGAGTCCGTTCTCATTATATGTCTTGAACTGGGCAGTCAAGACCTTGATGTGGCCTAACTCCTCTTGAGCCATAGAGTCAAAAAAAGATTTTACAGCTTCATCTTCTGCCTGTTGTCCCACCTTATGATAAAAGGCATGACCCCGTTTCTCAAGCACTATTGCCTGCTTGAGGATTTCAAGTGTGTTGGTCTGTGTCATAAATATACCTCTGTCTAGGTTTGTGTGGATATTATTCATACAATGGCCATACTCATATTGGTAGAATAAAGTATGAAAAAACAGAACTATTACAAATAGTTAAGAGATAAAAAAACAGAACTCGCTACCTCTTCTTGCCAGAACCTTTTCTCTTTCTCTTCTTTTTAGTCCATGTTTCATATTCATCAATCAGTTTTTTTATACTCTGATCACCATCAGAAGCGTAGTCACTCTTCCATGGAGA
>Ga0209800_10002253_pt1 | contig 17412 bp, 14 predicted proteins | sample Higcelweek8metaG_FD_187174 | JGI IMG/M metagenome (GOLD analysis project Ga0209800, IMG submission 187174) | Freshwater pond sediment microbial communities from the University of Edinburgh, under environmental carbon perturbations - High... | ecosystem: Environmental > Aquatic > Freshwater >...
GCGTTTGCAATCCTGACCGGTGCGCAGGCCTCTTTGGCTAAGATCGGCATGGAACTCAAGATTAATGATCCAGCTGATTCGAATATCCTATGGGACGCTCTGGATGCTGGTACTCAGGAAATATGGACCGCTGCCTGGGGTGCTACTATTGATCCCGACATGTACCAGGTCTACCACAGCTCTGGTGTTCCAGGTGCAGGTGGTTCTGATTCGAACCACTACCACATCAAAGACGCACAGCTTGATCAGTTAATCGTTGATGCCCGCAAGAGCGATGATCAAAACTATCGCAAAGCCATCTATAAGCAGGCTCTCGACATCATCATCGACTGGGCAGTTGAGATTCCTGATTATCAACGGCAAAACTCCGTAATCTTCAGCACTGAACGCATTAACATCGCCACGATTACCCCCGATATCACCACCTTCTGGGGCTGGTTGAACGATATAGAACTGCTTGAGATGAATTAATATCTATATCGTAATAGGTTAACAAAAATAAAAGTGAGCCCACCTTAGGGTGGGCTCACTCCTTAACTAAAGTATAATCTGCTTCCTAAAGAAATATCTTGGTGAGAGAAAAAGGTATCGATTGATATGCGAAATTTTATTATCCGCAGAATCTTACTAGGTTTGTTTATTGCGTTCTTTGGAGCGATGGTAATCTATGCTGTCATCCGCTCCCTGCCCTCCTCTTATGTAGAAACGATTGCCAGGCAGAGAGCAAGTAGTCCTTTAAGCAACAAGACCTATCAAGAATGGCTGGATCAGCTTAACCTGGTTTACAAACTCAACGTAGGGATTGTTCCAGGGTTTTTTGGATGGCTTGGAAATGCCGTGAGAGGGGATTTTGGTGAATCCTGGCATTACGGAATTCCCGTTACTCAAAAATTCACCCAGGTTATCTGGTATTCCCTAATTATTAACATCCTTACTTTTTTTGTTGAAATTTTTATTGCAATTCCATTGGGTATATTGGCAGCAAGAAAGCAATACAGTAAAACTGATTATGCCATAACAGTATTTGCTTTAGCGGGAATTTCACTACCAACATTTTTCCTTGCCACTATATTAAAGTATGTTTTCTCTATCAAATTAGGCTGGTTTGACCTGTATGGTTTAACCGGCAGGTTTTTTACATCGATGACCCCATTTCAACAAGTGGTGGATATCGGGTATCACATGATACTGCCAATCCTAACCCTTACGATGCTTTCGATTGGGGGACTCATGCGCTACACGCGTATGAATATGTTGGAAGTTCTTAATTCCGATTATATTCGTACTGCGCGCGCGAAGGGTCTTTCTGAAAAGGTTGTAATTAATAAACACGCTTTTCGGAATACCTTGATTCCCCTCGTTTCTTACATGAGCTATTTATTGCCCTCAATGTTTGGAGGCTCGTTGATCACAGAAACGCTCTTCCAGATACCGGGCATTGGCTATGTATCTTACCAGGCGATCATTCGAGGTGATATCCCCTTCGCCATGTTCTATTCAACATTTCTTATTGTGCTGACAGTGGTTAGTCTCATCGTTGCGGACATTATGTACGCAGTAGTTGACCCACGTGTTAGAGCGAATTGATGGTGGTGGTCTATGTCCGATAATGACAAGTTAAATCCTAATATCGAAAAACCAGTTGTTAATAATGATGAGACTATCGAAGAGATGCACCTCGACGATGCCCGGCGTGTCAAGGTACTTTCTCCAGGGATGCTCGTTTTCAAGCGCTTCATCCGTAACAGTCTTGCAGTAATTGGTTTTGGCATCCTAACGTTCATGTTTTTGTTCGCATTCCTCGGGCCTTTTTTTTCTCCTTATACGCAAACAGAGGTTTTCAAAGGTCTGAGTAGTATGTCAAAGGATTACGCGGGCGCAACCTATAACGCGGAGTTACGTTATACAGTTGCTGAGGGTGAAACATTTGGCAGTTCTGAACGGGCGCAGTTCTTGTTGGCCCTTGGAAAAAACAATGAAACCTTTACTTCTGGTGAAAATACCTATTATTTTACAAAAGAGAGTGAAGATGTTTATCGCATCTTAAAACTCGAACCCGTAGCTGAAGTAATTGCGGGGATTTTCAAATCTTTTGTTGGAACTAATGTCCCCGATACTCTCAAGGCAGCTTTTCAATCTGCTGTGGACCAGGGCTCGAATACGTTTACTTTAGATGGAATCAATTACCGGATTACTAAGAATAAGAAAACCACTCAGATTTCAACTGACCATGACGTTGCACTTGCATCCTTATATGTGTACGACACATATAATGAGAAAGATGCCCAATTCGTCACGTCTTACGATTTTAAACTAGCCAGCATTCGTGCTATTGCAGAAAACAAAAATGGATTTTCAATGGGTGGTCAGAATTACTCTATTGTTTATGGAGAAGGCCAATCTACAATTTATATAAACAATGCTGAATTTGCAGAAGTATCTGACATCATCGTCAACCCTATTGACCAAGCGTTATTTCTTACAGTTAAGTTCAAGGCTGCGGTTCGCCAGGCTATTACCGATCGCCAAACAAAATTCTCATTTACAAACGATAATGGCGAAACAATAGCTTATACAATCAATCGAGTCAATACGACGTATAACATCAAGAAAGAAACCCCGATTGAGCTTATCCGTACATTTGAGTCACCTTCCGCTGAACACTGGCTAGGACTCGACAATAATGGAATGGATGTGATGACACGGCTTATGTTCGGCGGTCGGGTTTCTCTTCTTGTCGGTTTTGTGGTCATTTTTATTGAGGTTTTCATTGGCATCATCGTTGGTGGAGTCTCCGGATACTTTGGCGGCTGGATAGACACCTCATTGATGCGCCTTGTTGATTTATTCAATTGCATTCCATTCTGGCCAATGGTTCTCATCTTCGGTTCTGTCATGGATGCCCTGGAAGTTGACCCAATGGTAAGGATCTTCCTTTTAATGGGAGTATTGGGCATACTTGGCTGGACCGGCGTGGCTCGTATTGTCCGTGGGCAAATCCTTTCTCTTCGAGAACTGGATTTCATGGTCGCCACAGAAGCAACAGGGATCCGCACCAGCCGTAGGATATTTAAGCATCTTATTCCAAACGTCATGCCTTTATTGATTGTTTATGCCACTGCAGGGCTCGGCGGTATCATCATTACCGAAGCAACCCTGGGCTTCCTCGGGCTGGGGATCAAATATCCTCTGGCCTCATGGGGATCTATTATCAATATCGCGTCAGACGCATTTGTTATGACCAATTACTGGTTCATGTGGATTCCGGCTGGCATATTAATTCTCTTGACTGTGCTAGGCTTCAATTTTGTTGGCGATGGGCTTCGGGATGCGTATGACCCGAAGATGAAAAGGTAGGTAATTGAGATGGATGCCGAAAAAAGACCCCTCATAAACAGGATCAACTCAAGACTCAAACCCAAGGACTCCAATCGTATAACTGCCCGCGAGTTGGCTAAGATTTCACGTGAAAATCGGTATATAACCGATGCGATAGAAAAAGAGCGTAACAGAAAGAATGTCTCTGAGAGTGAATACCTGACTGCGATGAAAGACTCTGCCAACGTCGTGGAATTTGATAATTTGCACACATACTTCTTTACTGATGTTGGCACAGTCAAAGCCGTTGACGGTGTTTCCTTTGATATACCAAAAGGTAAAACTGTTGGAGTGGTTGGTGAGTCTGGTTGTGGTAAATCTGTAACAGCTTTATCTTTGATGCAGTTGGTACAACGACCACAAGGACAAACTGTTGAAGGCGCCATTCGTTTCGATTCTGGTGAAAAGGTCTACGATATAGCCAAAACGCCAACTAATGTGATGGAAACCATTCGCGGTGCTAAAATATCGATGATCTTTCAAGAACCGATGACGAGTCTCAACCCGGTTTTCCGGGCGGGTGAACAAGTCGACGAGGTTGTTAAGCTTCATAATCCTCAAATGACGGATGTACAGGTGAAGGAGCTCACACTCAAAATGATCGACCTTGTGGGTATTGCCAACAACACTGGTGTATACGAGATGTACCCACACGAGCTTTCGGGCGGGATGCGCCAACGGATCATGATAGCAATGGCACTTGCCTGCAATCCAAAGCTCATCATAGCAGACGAACCAACTACTGCCCTCGATGTAACCATCCAGGCGCAAATACTTGACTTGCTTCGAAACCTCAAAGATAAAATTAATTCGAGTATTATGCTCATCACCCACGATCTGGGGGTAATTGCCGAGATGGCAGATTATGTAGTTGTCATGTATGCCGGCCGTATCGTTGAAAAAGGCACAGCCCTTGAGGTGTTCCATAATCCCCTTCACCCTTATACGGTTGGGCTGATGGCTTCAAAACCGGTCATTAACCGCACTGTAGATAGGCTATATACCATCCCCGGTAATGTACCAAATCCAATTAATATGCCCGATTATTGTTACTTCAAAGATCGCTGTGAAAAACGCATGCCTGAATGTGACGGCGTATATCCCAGGGAAGTGTACGTTTCCAAAACACATATGGTGACCTGTTATCAGTACATTACCACCCGAGTAGAGGTTTAATAATGGAAGAAAAACGTCGCGACGAAAACGTGGATTTGAACGAGATGGTGCTTGAGGTGATCGATCTCAAGCAGTATTTTCCAATTAAAGCCGGATTGATGCAGCGTGTTGTTGGGCATGTCAAGGCAGTCGATGGCATCAGTTTTCAAATCAAACGTGGAAAGACAATGGGTCTTGTTGGCGAATCCGGTTGCGGTAAAACGACAGTTGGGAAAACAATTTTACGGTTAAACGAAAAAACCAGCGGCGATGTTCTTTTCTTCGGATTTGACATCTTTGCGATTTCCCGCAAAGAGTTGCGCACCATCCGCCCGAAGATGCAGATAATTTTCCAGGATCCATATTCAAGCCTTTCGCCGCGACTTCCGGTTGCCGAGATTATTGGAGAAGCGGTTAAGGAACATCATATTGTTCCAGACAACGAGTATGAGGACCACCTCGACAATATCATGAAATCCTGCGGGTTGCAGCCTTACCACAAGGACCGTTACCCGCATGAATTTTCAGGCGGGCAGAGGCAACGCATTTGCATTGCCCGGGCTCTCGCCCTCAATCCTTCCTTTATCGTATGTGATGAACCTGTTTCTGCTCTGGATGTTTCGATCCAGGCTCAGATCATAAATCTATTAAAGGATTTGCAGGAAAAATTCAAATTAACCTACCTTTTCATATCGCATGATCTATCGGTAGTAGAGCATATCTCCGACGATGTAGGTGTTATGTACCTGGGTAATCTGGTTGAATACGGGAGTAAAACTGCGATATTCAAAAATCCATTACACCCGTATACTCAAGCTCTCCTAAGCGCTGCTCCCATCCCTGACCCGGCTGCAAAAATGAACCGTATCATTCTCGAAGGCAGCATCCCCTCCCCCGCCAACCCCCCGCCGGGCTGCAAGTTCCATACAAGGTGCCGGGAACGCATGGAGATTTGTACAAAATATGTTCCTCAAACCAAGGAAATGGAACCCGGTCATACAGTGGCATGCCACCTTTATAATTAGGTCAGGATAGAGAAAATGACACTTAAACCAAAACAGTATAACGATGATGACGGAAGAGTTGTCTGCAGCATGGACGTGGATGGTATACGCATGCATGATAAGCGTGTGCGTCGCGAGCAGCGACAAATCCAAAAAGTTGCACAGGGTAATCAGATGACCAAGGCAGAAGCCAGGCAATTCACCTGGTATGCAGTCCTTGCCGGTCTATTAATCGCTTCAGTCTTTTCTGTGACATGGATCCTATTCATCCTGTTTTGTACTCAAATTTGGTTTCGCTAATTTTTAGAAATTAGTTTTGGGATTGTTTGTATAACGTTCAAAAACACCAGATTTATCTGGTGTTTTTTTAACTAACAATTTTCAAATTGGAGGAATGTTGATGAAGGTCCAGGGAGCTAGCACTTCACATCCAGGATTCGAGTCCCTCTTTGACTTTCTTCAAGAACCGGTCGCCGCTTTCACCATCCAGAATGCGGTGATCAAATACAAGAGAGAGATAGATCATTGGCCGAATAGCTACAGCATCGTTCCCAAACTCATCAGTAACCACAATAGCCCTTTTTTGCATCAATCCGGTGCCTAAAATGGCTGCCTGGGGTTGAAAGATGATCGGCATTGCAAACAATGAACCGGCTAGCCCATGATTGGTCAGGGTGAATGTTCCCCCCTTCACATCATCAGGTAGTAGTTTTTTGGAACGTGCGCGCACCGAAAGATCATTAATTTTCTGAGCCAACCCCTGCAGTGAGAGTGACCCCGCATCCTTGATCACAGGGACAATAAGTCCGCCTTCACCCAGGGCTGTGGCCATGCCTAAATTGATTGCAGTGTGTCTCAGGATTCCTTCCTCGGTCCAGGATGAATTTACATCAGGGTAGGTTTTGAGCGCAGCAACAATTGCAGAACAGAAATATGCGGTGAGGGTAAGGTTGACCCCCTGGGCTGCAAATGCATCCTTGTTGGCAGTGCGATGTCGCAGCACATTACTTAAGTCTGCTTCCATCACCGACAAAACATGCGGAGAGGTATGTTGAGAGGCAACCATGCGTTCAGCAATCTGCTTTCTTATTGAGGTAATCGGCAGCAGCGTTCCGCTGACCGATCCTTGAGGAATTGGTTCAGCTTTCTCGACTATTTCTTCAGGTTGAGAAATCGTTTGAGGTTGTTTAGTTTTCTTTGCTTCAAGAAAAGCAAGTATATCTTCCCGTGTGACGCGCCCTTCTTGACCGGTACCTTTTACAAGGTTTAAGTCTACCTGGTTTTCTTCTGCCAACTTTTTAACCGCTGGTGAAATCAAGCCGGACGGTTTTTCAACCACTTTTGTAAGTTCCAACACATCTGGAGCAGGGATCGTTGCAGCCTTGGACAGGTCTTTTTTATCTTCAGGTTGAGAGGTTTCAAGCGATTCACCGGCCTTTCCAACCCATGCCAGAGTGGAGCCAACTTTGACTACCTCGTCTTTCTGAGCCAGTACCTTAAGGACTACCCCTGAAGCCGGGCTTGTGATTTCATTCGTTACTTTGTCGGTCTCAATTTCAACCAGTACCTCGAACTGAGCGACTGTGTCACCCTCCTTTTTCAACCAGTTGACTACAGTCATCTCTTCAATTCCTTCACCCATACTTGGAGCCAGAACACGTGATGCCATTTTTCCTCCTTAGATGATCTTTGGAAAACGGTTTAGTGCACTTTCGCGCATGACTTCGTACACGGAATCAAAAACCGATTCGGCATTGGGCTTGGAGTAGTAATCACCATCCGTTCCATATGCGGGACGGTGATTTCTACCGCTTAGGGTACGCGGCTGCGAATCCAACCATTGGTATCCTTGCTGGACTTCCAGTACCTGTTGCATCATAAATGCAGAGGCACCTCCGGGCATATCTTCGTCCACAAAAAGAATCCGCGCTGTCTTTTTCAGTGACTCAACAATTAAACCATTCCGGTCAAAAGGCAAAAGTGATTGAACATCTATTACTTCGCAATCAATTCCTGCATCGCCCAACAACCGGCTTGCCTCCAGGCAGATACGAACAGAAGCTCCGTATGTCACTATAGTAATATCTTTACCCGGGCGGACAATTTCAGGTACACCTAGTGGCAGGGTAAACTCTCCGAGATTATCAGGTTTACGTTCTTTTTGGCGATAACCGTTCAATACCTCGATCACGAGAGCAGGATCATCGGATCTGAGTAAAGTATTATAGAAACCCGCTGCCTGAGTCATATTACGCGGTACCAACACATGCATCCCGCGAACCAGGTTGATTATCCCTGCCATTGGCGAACCTGAATGCCATATCCCTTCCAACCTGTGACCCCTGGTGCGGATGATCACCGGTGCTTTCTGAGCTCCAGCAGTGCGCCACCGAAGGCACGCAAGGTCATCTGACATGATTTGAAGTGCATAGAGTAAATAATCGAGGTACTGAATCTCGCAGATCGGACGCAACCCCCTCAACGCCATTCCAATAGCCTGTCCAAGTATCGTCGCTTCACGTATGCCGGTATCGGTTACCCGCAGCGGACCATACTTCTTTTGCATCCCGCGAAATCCCTGGTTAACATCCCCCAACACCCCAACATCCTCACCAAAGGCAATAACAGCTGAGTCTCTAGCAAGTGCGGCATCAAATGTTGCATTGAGGATCTCAAATCCGGGGACAGTGGGAGAACCTGCGCTGAAGGTGGGTTGAACAATTTCAACATTAAAGGGAGAATGAGAAGATGTTGAGAAAATGTGGGAATCATAATAGTTGGTTTTTTCTGACTGAAACTCACGGGCAAACTTCTCAACTTCCTCCCTTGCAACGGAAGGCTCATTACGGGTAATAACCAAACTGGAATGCAATGTGACCGCAATGTCTTTACGGATGAGGTCTGAAATCGAGGCTAAATCCTGGATGTTTTTCTCCAGTTTTTCAGAATGCGAAACAGAATCCGTTAATTTCTGTAAAAGGATAATCGCGTTTGAACGTTCTTGGTAAATCGGGTTCTGAAATGCTTCCCATGCTGATTGACGTGCCTGTTCAACTTGCTGCAGATCTTCTTCCTGCCATTTATCTAAAACCTTTTCTTCCGAAATCTCTTCGGCGATAATCCAACTTCGGAAACGGGTCAGGCAGTCATATTCGGATTCCCAGCCAAGCCGGTCCGCTGATTTATACCGTTCCTGTGAACCAGAGGTTGAATGTCCCAATGGTTGCGTGGCTTCAGTGACGTGCACCAGCGCTGGAATATGAAATTTTCTGGCATTATCTGCGGCTGTTTTATAGGTTTTTAGTAAATCGGGATATTTCCAGGCTGAGACTGAATATAGATCAAAACCCTTGTCACATTCTTCTGCAGGGCAAGGATCCCTTTGAAAACCCTTCAGAATTGCATAAATGTTTTCCTTAACCATCTGGAATTGGTTAGGGACGGATATCCCATACCCGTCGTCATATATGGTGATCACCGCTGGCGCATGAAGAACACCTATGGCATTAACCGCTTCCCAAAATAAGCCCTCTGCAGTAGAAGCGTTCCCAATTGTTACCCAGGTAACTTCATTGCCATCTTTGGTAAATTTACTGAAGTTCTTGTTATTCTCCATTTTTCGGAATAATACTGACGCATAAGCTAGCCCTACTGCTCGAGGCATCTGTGCCGCCGTTGAGGCAATATCAGCGGTTGAATTGAACTTATCAACCTGGAACAGCCATTCTCCGTTTTCATCCAGCAATTTGGATGAAAAATGGTTATTCATGTTTCTTCCGCCTGAATGCGGTTCAAGGGATGGATCGGGATTTGCATATAAAGCTGAAAAGAATTGTTCCATAGAAAGCAAACCTAGCGCCATCATCCAGGTTTGATCCCGATAATATCCAGAGCGCCAATCCCCTTTCTGGAAGAAATGGGCAATCGCAATTTGGGCAAGTTCTTTTCCATCACCAAAGATTCCGAATTTTGCTTTTCCATTTAGAACTTCACGCCGGCCAATTATTGCTGCCTGTCGTGAACGATATGCGAGTCTGTAGTCAGCAAGTATCTCGGTTTTTTGGGTGTTGGAATTAATAATTTTTTTGTTTTCCATTTTTCACCAGACTTTATATAGGCAAGTTATGAGGCGTTGTATTCATTATATTTAATTGTATACTAATCAGACATTATTAATCCCTAAATTTTTCCTAAGTAATTTACGCGTTCAAATCAAGGTTGAACATCCACTTGCGCGATAATCAAATATTATCTGGAATTCGATATCCCCATTGTTCCTGAAGACGAATATGGGCTACAATATATTCTTTGTGTTTAGATTATCCTGGAGGATAACCATCAAGGTTAAAGTGTTCGTTCCGGCTTTTATAAATCACGACAATGTCGATAGTGATAGTTACGTTACCTTAAATGATGGCGCCACCATGACTTATCTTTATCGTCAACTCAAATTGCCATTCCCGCTCCGGCTTTCCATTCTCTTCTTTGTAAATTATGAACAAGCCAAATGGAACACACGTTTAAAAGATGGGGATACCATCACATTCCTGTTTCCTGTAACCGGCGGATAACAATAGACCTGGAGGAATTTTGAAAGGTTACATCGGTAAAATCCTATTTGTCAATCTTTCCACTGGTGAGATCCGTTCCGAGTCTGTACCGGATGAAGTCTATGAACAATATCTCGCCGGTGTCGGGCTGGGTGTGCATACCCTTTATCAACATATCCCACCTGGTGCGGATCCGCTTGGTCCTGATAATATGCTCGGGTTTGTCAGCGGATTATTGACGGGCACCCCCAGTGTTGTCACCGGACGCTGGATGGCTGTGTTTAAATCACCCATCACCGGCGGTTGGGGGGACTCCAACTGTGGCGGCAACTTCTCCCCGGCTATCAAGCAATGCGGCTACGATGGCATTTTTGTCAATGGCATATCCGAAAAACCCGTATACCTTTATGTTGATCATAAGATCGCTGAACTTCGCCCGGCTGACCATATTTGGGGGCTGGACGGTGTAGACGCAGAAAATTTGATAAAAAAGGAATGTCACAAAACCAAAAAACCGGTGGTAGCTGTGATTGGAACTTCCGGTGAAAAAATATCTTTAATATCAGGCATTGTTAACGACGTCGGCCGTATTGCAGCCCGCTCAGGTGGTGGCGCAGTGATGGGATCAAAACGTTTGAAGGCAGTGGTTTTGGCAGGCACCAAACCCGTTGGATGCGCCGATCCTAAATCATTGAAAGTTATCAGTAAGGAACTATCAGCAAAGATACACAAAGCCAATATGCCGGTAAGAGGCGGTATTTTCTCACTCATGGGAGTAGTTATGGGTGGAATGAAAAGAGCTCTTCCAATGGATGGCATGCTTGTAAGTATGTTGATGAAACGCTGGGGTACGATCAGCAATAACACCCTTGGGGTCACATCAGGTGATTCACCAATTAAGAACTGGGCTGGCTCGGTGGTGGACTATAACTGGTCATATTTCAGGAATCTCAACCCCGAAAAGATCATGAGGATTGAGTCAAGTAAATATCACTGCTATGCCTGCGCCATCGGCTGTGGCGGCATTGTGGATATCGCCAAGGCCACTAACGGCGAATTCATTCATACTCATAAGCCAGAGTATGAAACCATGATGGCATTTGGCGGATTGGTAATGAATAAAGACCTGAACTCGATTTTGTATATTAATGAGTTGTTGAATCGCGCTGGAATGGATTGTATTTCTGCCGGTGGAACTGTAGCATTTGCCATTGAATGTTACCAGAATGGCATTATCACCAAAGAGATGACTGATGGTCTTGATTTAAACTGGGGAAATTCCCAGACTATTGTGGCACTTGTGAAAATGATGATCGCACGAGAGGGCATTGGCGATCTGCTGGCAGATGGGGTAAAAGTGGCATCAAGAAAACTGGGAGTATCTGGCAAACCATTTGCAGTCACGGCAGGCGGGCAGGAACCTGGAATGCACGACTCCCGAATGGATCCGGCGATAGGAATTCATTACAGTGTTGACCCGACGCCCGGACGCCATACCATTGGTTCAGGGCAATATTACGACATGCTTCACCTGTGGGAAAAAGTATCATGGGCACCTAACTCAGGTGTTTACTTGAAAGCTGACGAATATATTCCGAATGAAAAGACTGCATTAAAAACTGTTGCAATGTCTTGTTACAAGGAATTGACTGATGGGGCTGGCGGTTGCTTGTTCGCCATGGTATTGGGGGTTAACCGCTGGCGCCTTTTTGATTGGCTCAATGCAGCAACAGGATGGCAGAAAACTCCAGACGAATACATGATCATTGGTAAACGGATTCAAACCCTGCGGCAGATGTTTGGCATCAAACATGGAATCGATCCGATGTCATTCAAAATGAGCGCTCGAATGGCGGGAAAACCTCCATTGCAGGCTGGTCCGAATAAAGGAAAAACCGTTCCCATCAAGGAAATGATGCATTCTCATTGGAAAGCATTTGGGTGGGACGAAAAAACCGGTATTCCTACCCGGGCTACACTCATGGAATTAGACTTGGAAAAAATAACACTGGAGAACCAATAAATGGCAATTAAAATACCCACTTTCGACTACGCCACGTGCATTGCCTGCAACATTTGTGCTGATATTTGCCCCCTTTCTTGCATTGATATGAAAAAGAAAAGTCCAGGAAATCTTAAAAAAGTATTCCCGATTTTGGCATTACCAGATACTTGCACAGGTTGTTCCATTTGTATGAACTGTTGTCCAGTCGATTCGATTACGATGAAGTCTATTGTGCTGGTTAATACAAAAAAGTTTTACAAACCCTCTTTAGATATTGAATAACAAGAATAATGTAAATATTTATTAACCGTTGGTTCAAGGCATTTTAGATTAGACGGGGTTACAATAAAAACTATCTTATTGCTATTAAACCCACCTTCATGAAAATATTGACCGGATTCTTTAATCGCCCCCGCCTCGGACTTATCATCCTGGCGTATGTTGCGTTCATCGCCCTGGGGATGCCTGATGGCTTATTAGGAGTCGCCTGGCCAACCATACGGCATGGATTTGGAATTCCCCTAGACGCGCTCGGAATGTTATTTCTCACTGCAACTTCCGGATACCTATTATCCAGTTTCTCAAGTGGAAAACTCATATCGAAATTTCAAGTTGGTAATGTTCTGGTGGTCAGCTGCTTGCTTACCGGGACTGCCCTCATCTGTTATACACTGGTACCCGAATGGTGGATGATGGTTGCACTAGGCTTCCTCGCTGGGTTAGGCGCCGGAGCCATCGATGCAGGATTAAATACTTATATAGCCGCCCATTTCAACGCTGGAATGATGCAATGGCTGCATGCCAGTTATGGTATTGGGGTAACGATGGGTCCAATCATCATGACATTATCGCTCACTTCACCTAATTCATGGCGCACTGGCTATAGAGTTGTTGGGGTTTTTCAACTCTTCATGGCTTTGTGCTTTTTTTTAACTTTGTCTCTTTGGTCTCAGAAAAATAGCGATTCTGATGAATCGGTAAAAAAGATTACAGAATATAAGACTTCATTCAGGGAAACATTGAGACAACCACGAGTTTGGTTAAGTATGCTGCTATTCGCACTTTATGTTGGAGCCGAAGTCTCACTTGGAACCTGGACTTATTCCCTTCTCACAGAATCGCGAGGTGTCTCCACTCAAACTGCAGGTTTTTGGGCAGGAAGCTATTGGGCAACTTTCACCTTCGGAAGAATCCTGGCAGGCATTTTTGCAAAAAGGGTAAGCGTTGAAAAACTTATGCTTTTCGGTACATCCGGAGCAATTGCTGGAGCAATCCTTCTCTGGTGGACTCCTGTAACCTGGACGAATGTTGCCGCTGTGGCATTTATTGGCTTTTCTATCGCGCCTATCTTCCCTGCGCTTACCACTGGGGTTCGAAACCGGGTTGGCGATCGTTTTGCTGCAAATACGATAGGCATGCAGATGGCAGCAGGAGCTGCCAGCACTGTAATCATGCCAACCATCCTTGGAGTGCTTGCCCGTCGTTTATCACTTGAAGTCATTCCGGTTGTATTAGTTCTCGTTTTTTTAATCCTGCTTGCAGTCTTTATATTGTCCATGCGAAATAAAAATAACGAACAGCACATTCGTGGTGATAGAATCAATAATTGAATAAAGCCTAAGCGAGGATAATATGCAACCGGTTGAGATTTGTCCATCCATTTACTGGATCGGTGTAAATGACCGCCACATTGAAATGTTTGAAGGTCTTTGGTCTATTGGTGATGAAGGGGTTTCATATAACAGTTACCTGATCGTTGACCAGAAAAAAGCCATCATCGACTTGTGCAGCAAGATGACCTCAGATGAATTATTCGACCATGTGAGAACGATTACCGACCCGGCCACCCTGGATTATGTGGTAATTAACCACATGGAACCTGATCATTCTGGAGCTCTTAAAGCTCTCCTTTTGCTTGCCCCCCAAATTAAATTCCTTGGAACAGCAAAAACCAAAGAAATGCTGGAATCCTTCTACGGGATAACAGAAAACGTACAGGTCATTGTTGATGGCGATGAGATCGACCTGGGAATTCATAAGCTCAAGTTCTTTTCCACGCCCTTCGTACATTGGCCTGAAACCATGATGACCTATGAAATTACAGAAAAGATTCTCTTTTCCTGCGATGGTTTTGGCGGATATGGATCTTTGAATGGCTGCATTTTTGACGACAAGGTAGTTCCTGTCAAATGGTATGAGGAACAGGCACAGCGTTATTATGTGAATATTGTTGCCAATTATTCAAAACCAGTGAAGAATGCCATTGCCAAACTGGAGAATGTGCCCATCAACTTTGTTGCCCCCTCACACGGGTTGATATGGCGTAATTCACCCCGGCGTATTATTGACCTGTATAAAAAATGGGCTGACTATGCCAGCGGACCTGGTGAACCAGCAGTCACACTCCTGTACGCCTCCATGTATGGCAGCACAGCAAGAATGATGGAAGTGATTGCCCAGGGTATTGTGGACGAGGGTGTTCCTGTAACCATTTACCATGTCTCTAAGGTTCCCGTCAGCCAGATTCTGTCCTCGTTATGGATCAACCACGGTGTGGTGATGGGAGCACCCACTTATGAAGGGAGCCTTTTCCCCGATATGGTTTCACTCTTAAATATGGCAAAATTGAAACACGTCTTCAATAAGCTATCCGCCGGCTTTGGCAGTTATGCCTGGGGAGGCGGAGGTCAACGGGAATTTATTGACCTTGTGAAGACTCTCCGATGGGAATCCTACGGTAATTTTGAATACAAGGGCACACCAGATTCCGGTGACCTGAACGAAGGCAGGAAGTTTGGCACAGGATTTGCGAGAAAATTGAAAACAGCGCTAACTTCAATTGAAAGCTAACACAAGAAAAGGAAAGCTGATGATCTCAAGCCTTGAGACGAAAGCACAAATCATCTATTTCAGCCATGGAGGCGGACCGCTTCCCCTTCTTGGAGATCCCGGTCATAAAGCCATGATTGACTTCATGACCGCCCTGCCCTCGCAATTACGCCAACCTGACTTGATCCTTGTCATCAGCGCCCACTGGGAGGAGAGGGAAGCCACGCTTCTTGGGGCAAAGAACCCACCTATGTTTTATGATTATTATGGTTTTCCTGAATCAACTTACGAAATCAAATACCCTGCACCGGGCAGCCCGGTAAACGCAGAACGCATTTCAACCATGTTGAAGGACAACTTAGTCCCGTCTCGCGTTGATGCCGAACGGGGATTCGACCATGGATTATTTATTCCATTGAAAATGATGTATCCAAAAGCAAATATCCCTTGTCTGCAACTTTCTCTGTTGCGCGGACTCGATCCGCTTGCTCATATCAACCTGGGAAAAGCACTGCGTGGTTTATTGAACGAGAATATTCTTATCATTGGTTCGGGCTTTTCATTCCATAATATGCGCGCTTTTTCTTGGGGCGGTGAAGATGGTGAAGATCTTGCCAATGAAGCATTCCAGGATTGGCTGATCGACACTTGTACGGGTGACTTTACCCAGGAACTACGTGAACAAAAGATGATTAAATGGGAAAAAGCACCCTCAGCCCGATATTGCCATCCACGTGAAGAGCATCTGCTTCCAGCCCATGTGTGCCTGGCAATGGCGAATAAAAAAGCCCGCCTGGTATTTGATGACCAAATCCTGGGAAAACGCAGCGTTGGATTCTTGTGGTGATACAAAAAGACAATATCAACATGGGGTTCTCATATCTGCAACCTGTTACGAGTATCGTTGTGTCTCTAACAAGAGTGTTTGAATACTAAGGGTCACGAACCCAGGTTACCTGGACCTCCGCACTTAGTGGTTGAGTAATTCTTCTGAACAGTATTAATGATTTCAAAGAATCAAATTTTCAGTCCATAGTAGAATTGAATCATTCCCGGTTTAGGAGCTGCTATGTTCAAAACTTTCTCGGAAGCACAGTCGTTCATCAAAGACCATAATGTACAGATGATCGACCTGAAGTTTTGCGACCTGTGGGGGCGTTGGCATCATGTGACCCTTTCGGCAGGTGTATTCGAAGCCGGTTTGATGGAAGCAGGTGTCGGATTTGACGGGTCGAGTGTCGGGTTAAAGAGCGTAAAGTCTGGCGATATGGCGCTGATTCCTGATTTAAGCACCGGGGTTCTGGACCCCTACTGGGAAGTTCCCACGCTAAGTTTTATTTGCTACATTGTCGAGGCTATTTCCAAAAAACGCTTCTTCCGTGACCCCCGTGAAATTGCCCGGCGGGCTGAGGATGCTCTCATCAGCAGTGGAGTGGCAGACCGCAGTGTGTGGGGACCGGAATTTGAATTTTATGTTTTCAACAAAGTAAGTTTTGAGAATGACATCAATACTGCCAGCTATCACCTGGACGCGATAGAAGCTTCCTGGAATTCGGCAAGCCAGGGTCAGGGTAATTTCCTCCCGGTTCACGGCGGCTATCACGCCATTCCGCCGAGGGATCAGCTTTACAACCTGCGTACCCGTATCGTAATGACTCTTGAAAAAATGGGTGTCCCTGTCAAATATCACCACCATGAGGTGGGCGGACCCGGTCAATGCGAGATCGAGACACCCCTGATGGGTTTGATTGCTGCAGCCGATTCTGCCATGATGATCAAGTATGTCACCCACATGTGCGCTCACGCTGCGGGCCAGGCAGTGACTTTTTTGCCCAAACCACTTTATGGTGAAGCCGGTAGCGGTATGCATTTTCATCAGCAGTTATTCAAAAAAGACCAGAATACATTTTATGATGGCTCTGCCTCAGATAAGTTGAGCAAAATCGCGCTGTCATATATCGGTGGTTTGCTGCTACATGCCCCCTCCCTGCTGGCTTATACCAATCCTACAACTAATTCTTACCGACGGCTTGTGCCCGGTTTTGAAGCCCCTGTAAATTGTTTTTATTCCCTGGGCAACCGCAGCGCGGCTATTCGTGTTCCTGCCTATGCCACCGAACCCTCCCAGGTACGAATGGAATTCCGCCCTCCAGATGGTACTTGCAACCCCTACCTGGCGATGGCAGCCATGCTGATGGCCGGGCTTGACGGCATCAAGCGTAAACTCGATCCTACGAGTATGGGATTCGGCCCGATTAACGAAAACATCTTCACCTGGAGTGAAGAAAAGCGCACGTCTATAAAATCATTACCAACTTCCCTGGGCCAGGCTCTGGATGCATTGGAAAATGATCATGATTACCTTCTCAGTGACGGCGTTTTTGATGAGGAGATCGTTTCGGACTGGATCGTTGCCAAGCGGAAAGAAGAATGCGCATTATCCGTCCGACCGCATCCATTTGAAATCCAAAGCTATTTTGATTTTTAGGTT
>Ga0209800_10002256_pt1 | contig 17400 bp, 13 predicted proteins | sample Higcelweek8metaG_FD_187174 | JGI IMG/M metagenome (GOLD analysis project Ga0209800, IMG submission 187174) | Freshwater pond sediment microbial communities from the University of Edinburgh, under environmental carbon perturbations - High... | ecosystem: Environmental > Aquatic > Freshwater >...
GCCTCGGTCTACCTGCCTGGTGTCATCAGCGAGCCGCAACTATTTAATAATTGCGGTCCGGCCACCTTATCGATGTACCTATCCTTTTACAAGTGGGGCTTGACCCAAAAAGAAACCGCTGCCGCGCTTAGACCCAACGACCGGGACAAAAATGTGATGCCATACGAGATGATCAATTATGTCAACGAGTTCACCGCGCAGCGTGCCTTGTGGCGTTACGGTGGTGATGTGGAGACTATCAAAGCGTTACTCAACGCCGGTTTTCCGGTCATGGTGGAAACCGGATTTGAACCTGCCAACCTTAAAAAGGACGGCTGGATGGGTCATTACCTCCTCATAGTTGGTTATGATGACAACCGCCAGCTCTTCACCACGCAGGATGCCTATCTGCTCATCCACCCCCCGGGTGGCGGGGATCCGATCCCCGAGGAAGACCGGGAGGATTTCCGCGGATTTGACGTGCCCTACGCTGAGATCGAGAAGAGTTGGCGGGCATTCAATTATGTTTTTCTCGTGGTTTTCCCCAAGGATAACCTCAATGATGTGTTGAATTCACTTGGTTCATTGATGGATGAAAACAATGCTTACCGCGTGGCGTACGACCGCGCGCTGCAGGAATCAAAAACGCTGAAAGGTTCGCGGGACCAGTTCTTTGCCTGGTTCAATGCAGGCACCAGCCTGGTTTACCTGAAGGATTACAGCGGTGCCGCGCTGGCTTACGATACGGCTTTTGGACTTACACCATCCATCCCCGAAAGTGAACGCCCCTGGCGCATTGTTTGGTACCAGACTGGTCCGTATTTTGCCTATTACTACACAGCTCGCTACCAGGATGTGATCGACCTTGCTGGCACTACCTTAAAAGCCATGGGTCCCAACAAAGGAATTGAGGAAAGTTGGTACTGGCGGGCTTTGGCTGAACTGGCGACCGGAGATCAAACCGCCGCTGTCCAGGATTTGCGTGAAAGCCTGGTATGGCACCAGGGTTTTACTCCCAGTGTGGAGCAGTTAAACAACCTCGGGTTAGCCCCTTAGGGGAGAATGGAAATTGAGATGGGGAAAAAAGCACTCAAAATCCTGCATTTTGCTGACGCGCATATCGACATTGCCCAGCAGGGTAAACATGATACTGCCTCCGGTCTGCCCGTACGTGTTGTTGATTTCCTGAAAGCGCTGGATAGCATTATCGACGCAGCCATCAACGAAAAGGTTGACCTGGTAATTTTTGCCGGTGACGCCTATAAAGACCGCCTGCCCGCGCCAACTTTCCAGCGTGAATGGGGTCGCCGCATTATGCGCCTTTCCAATGAAAAAATCCCCACCCTCTTGCTGGTGGGCAACCACGACCTCAGCCCAGCCAGCGGACGGGCACATACGCTGCAGGAATTTGACACCCTGGAAGTGCCGAATGTGCGCGTATTGGGTAAACCCGAGTTTCTAAAACCTGCCGATCTTTGGGGGCTGCCGCTACAGGTGCTGGCGCTTCCGTGGGTATTCCGCTCAAGCTTGATGGCCACTCTTGACCTAACAGGTGCCGACGCAGAAAAAATTAACGAAGAACTTGAAGTACGTTTGACAGAGATCCTGCAGGAATGGATGAGCCAATTGGACCCGGCATTGCCAACCATACTGGTGGCACATGGTTCGGTGCAGGGTGCCCTTTACGGCAACGAACGTACGGTCATGCTCGGCAAGGATATCGTGTTTCCCGGCAGCCTGGTGAAGGATCCGCGGCTGGATTATGTTGCGCTTGGGCATATCCACAAACATCAGGATTTGAATCCTGGTGCACACCCTCCAGTGGTGTATTCCGGCTCGATCGAGCGCGTTGACTTTGGCGAAGCAGCAGATGACAAATACTACATCATAGCCTCTGTTCAAAAAGGAAAGACCACCTATACTGCCAAAAAATTGGACGGACGCAAGTTCATTGATAAGTTTATTTCAATAAAAAACCGGGACGAAATGATCGGCAAAGTATCTGATGTACTGCCCTCACCAAAACAACTTAAAGATGCCATCTTCCGCCTGACGGTGGAATACCCGCGCGACCTGGATATGTTCCTGGATGAGCCGCTATTGAGAGAACATTGCGCATCAACGTTGGAGTTCCACCTGGTGCGCCGTCCGCTTGAAGAAGCACGCCTGCGTCTTCCCTCCGGTGAAGCCATGACCAGCCTCTCCCCGCTGCAACTTTTGGATAGTTACTGGAAATCCACTCACACCGAACCTGGTGAAACCGAAACTCTGCAGACCCTGGCGAGTTCAATCATCCAATCTGTTGAGGGTGAAGTTGAGATCTTGCAGACAGGGGACAATTCATGAGTGCTGTTTTACTTGAAATCCTCTTTGTCCTTGTTCTCATCCTAATCAACGGCTTTTTTGCCATGTCGGAGATTGCCCTCGTTTCTGCCCGTAAAGTTCGCCTTGAGCAAAAAGCAGAGGGTGGAGACAAAGGGGCAAAAATTGCCCTGGAATTGACCCACTCCACCAATAATTTGCTATCGTCCGTACAAGTGGGGATTACGCTGGTCGGTATCCTCACCGGCGCCCTGGGTGGTGCCACCGTTGCCGAACGTCTGTCACTCGTGCTTGAAAAAGTATCATGGCTCGCGCCTTACGCGTCCGGCGTTTCAATCACGATTGTGGTTCTGCTGACAACCTATTTCTCGCTGGTAATCGGCGAATTAATCCCCAAGCGTCTGGCATTGAATAATCCCGAAAAAATCGCAGGACGGGTGGCGGGCATCATGCGTTTTCTTTCAAAGGCCGCTGCTCCAATCGTTCACTTGCTTTCTGCTTCCACCAACCTGGGGATGAAAATCCTGGGGGTCAAGCCTTCCGGCGAACCGCCTGTCACCGAAGAAGAGATCAAGGTTTTGCTGGAAGAGGGCACGCAGGTGGGTATCTTTGGAGAGGCTGAACAGGACATGTTGGAAGGTATCTTCCGCCTCAACGACCGCTCGATAAACGCCATCATGACACCGCGTACTGAAATCGAGTGGCTTGACGCCGATGATTCACCCAGCCAGATCCTCAAACAAATCCTGGCATCGCCTTATTCGCGCTTTCCAGTAGCTCGCGGTTCATTGGATAACGTCGTCGGTATCCTAGCAGCCAAAGACGTACTCGAACAACACATCATCAATTCCGAGTACAAACTGTTGGAACTGGTGCAAAACCCGTTGTTCGTCCCTGAAAACACAAGGGCAATGCGCGTACTGGATATGGTACGCGAAGCCGGTGTACATGAAGCACTGGTCATTGATGAATACGGCGGCCTGCTCGGAATGATCACCCTCTTTGACGTCCTTGAAGCCATTGTTGGAGAAATCCCCAGTTACGATGTAGTTGAGGAACCCGAGATCGTCAAGCGCGAGGATGGTTCCTTCCTTTTAGATGGACTGCTTCCAATCGACGAATTAAAGGAACTGCTTGATGTGGATGAATTGCCCGAAGAAAAACTGGCTGGATTCCAAACGGTGGGGGGGTTCGTCATGAATCAATTGGGTTCAATACCTGCCACTGGTCAACATTTCCATTGGACAAATTTCCGTTTTGAGATCATGGATATGGACGAAAGGCGCGTGGATAAAGTGCTGGTGAGTAAATACCCCACCGCCATTCCCCATTTGAAAAAAACCAAAGGGGGTGAAGGATGATACCCATCCGTCTTCAGATTCAGGGTTTTCTTTCGTATCACGAAAAAGTTGACCTGGACTTCAGTGATTTTGACCTGGCGTGCATCAGCGGGTCCAATGGCGCGGGTAAATCCTCCCTTTTGGATGCCATCACCTGGGTATTGTTTGGAGAAGCACGCCGAAAAGATGACACGGTCATCAATCATCAGTCCACCGGCGCCGAGGTTATCCTTGATTTTTCATATGAAGATAGTATATATCGCGTTCAACGCAGCAAGAAAAAAGACGAAACCACTAAGTTGGAATTTTTCGTCCGGTCGGATGATGGTACTTGGAAACCCTTAACAGAAGCCACTTTACGCGCTACAGAGGAGCGCATCCGCCAGTCACTGCGGCTGGATTATGAGACGTTCACGAATGCCTCATTTTTCCTGCAAGGAAAAGCGGATCAGTTTGCCCAACAGCGTCCGGGAGACCGCAAACGCATCCTGTCCTCAATTCTGGGGCTTGAAACCTGGGAAAAATATAAAGATGAATCTTCACGGCGCCGCCGCTCAGCTGAGCTTGAACTTTCCGGAGTGGAAGCCCAGTTAAAAGAAATTGAGGCGGAATTAAACGAAGAAGATGCACGCCTAAAACGGCTGGCTGATTTGGAAGAAAGGTTAGTCATTAACCGCGACCTGGCAGACACCAAAAAGGCATTGTTGGATCAACAGCGACTCGTATCAGACCGGATTGCTGCCGAGAGAAGGCAGGTCGAGAAACAAGCCGCTGAAATTCAGCGTCTTCAGAAAGACCTGAATGCCAAAGTGGAAAACCTGCGGGTCCGGCAGGAAGACCGTAAAACTTACCTGCTCGAGATTGAAAATGAAAAGCAAACCCGCAAGGAATTTGAAAACTGGCAAAAAGTGCAAAAAGAATTGGAAGCCATCGATAAAATTGCAGCTAACTTCCACCAGTACCAGGAAACACGCCAGGTTCCCGTGATGGCTATCCAGGCAGAGAAAGTCCGCCTGGAAACCGAAATTGGGGCACTCATAAGTCGTCAAATTGAAGTCGAAGCGATGCGTTCATCGCTGCCAGCGTTGAACCTGGCATTGGACGAACTTGCCCGGTCGATTAAAAAAGATAATAACCAGCTGGAGATGCGTCCGGTATTTGAGAATGATTTGCTTGAATTAGCCGCCGAGAAAAGCCGGGTGAAAACCGAAAATGCCGCATTGAAGCTTGAGATGGACGAGTTGATAGCACGTATCGCCACACTTAAGGAAGCGACCGGTGCCTCCTGCCCTACCTGTGAAAAGCCGCTTAATTCCGGGGAGCGCCACCGCATGGTGGACACCCTCACCGTCCGCGGAACCGAGAAAGGAAATACCTATCGCAAAAATCTGCTCATCGCAGACCATTGCGATGTAACCTATAAAGAGAAAGAAACCCAATTGCAATCCTTGCAGCGGGTGGATGCAGAATTAAAGCTTCATCAACGGCTGTTTGATCAGAAAACCGAAGAGATCCGTAATGCAAGCGGGATCATTAAAACCTGGGATGAAAACGGCGCACCAAAACTTGCCGATTTGAAAGCGCGGCTAACCTCCAATGCCTATGCCGAGGATTCACGGCGTGAGCTGGCCGTAGTCGATGAAGAATTGAAAACACTGGGGTACGACGCTGACGTGCATGAGAAATTACGGCAACAGGAAATTACATTACGCACCAGCCAGGAATCGCTGACCCAGTTGGAGAAAGCCAAATCTGCTCTGGTACCCCTTGAACAAAACATTAACGAACTCGAAAAAGCCATAGATAGTGCAGAAGAGCACCTAACTTTGGTTCAAAAAGAATATACGGAAGGCTATCAGAAATTGACTGATATCACCACAGGAGCTCCGTATATTGAAACCCTGGAGCATGAGTATTATGCGGCCCAAGAGCAGGCAAATAATTTATTTACCCAGGTTGGATCCGCTCGCAACCAGGTGGAAGTACTGGTAAAGCAAAAACTTCACAAGACCGCTTGCGTGGAGGAAAAGGAATTCATCAAGGGGAACATCAGCAATTTCAAGATCCTGGAAAAGGCATTTGGCAAAGATGGCATTCCTGCAATGTTGATCGAACAATCGCTTCCGGAAATTGAAACTCATGCCAACGAAATCCTTGACCGTCTCAGTGGCGGCATAATGTCTGTAAAGTTTGAGACCCAACGCCAGTACCGCGACAAGAACCGCGAAGACCGCAAAGAGACGCTGGATATCCTCATCCGTGACGCTGCGGGTGAAAGGGAGTACGAACTGTTCTCCGGCGGCGAGGCTTTCCGTATCAATTTTGCCATCCGCCTGGCGCTCAGCCGTGTGCTTTCGCATCGCGCCGGGGCACGCCTGCAAACCCTGGTGATCGATGAAGGGTTCGGCAGCCAGGATACCGATGGTCGTCAGCGGTTAATTGAAGCCATTAATCTTGTGCGCGGTGATTTTGCTAAAATTCTCGTCATCACGCATCTTGAGGAATTAAAAGATGCCTTCCCGGCCCGTATCGAGGTGGTTAAAACTCCAACCGGTTCGCAATTGACGGTGGTGGCAGGGTGAGTACTACCAACGCGCGTGTAGCACTTCAGCAACGGGTTCTCCCGGAATACCGGGCTCCCTTCTTTAATACACTGGGTGCTGCCTGTACCGGTGGATTGGAAGTCTTCGCTGGCTTACCGCGGACACATGAAGCGATTGCCACGGTTAACCAACTAAAAGATGCCCGTTTTGTGCGCGCCAGGAACATGCACCTGTTCAGCGGCAAAACCTATTTCTGCATCCAACAGGGTTTCCTTCACTGGCTGGAACATTCCAAACCGCAGGTGCTTATCGTGGAAGCCAATCCGCGCTATTTATCCACGCCCGCAGCCATCCAGTGGATGCACCGGCGGCACCTCCCAGTGATCGGGTGGGGATTGGGCGCCCCCAAAGCCGGACGAGTAGAAACCCGCCTTCGCAAACAATTCCTGGGTTCACTGGATGCAATCATTGCCTATTCACAAACCGGAGCCCAGCAATACATCGCTGCCGGTTTTCCCCCTGAACGGGTGTTCGTTGCCCCAAATGCAGTAGCACCGCGCCCAACTGCACCTGCTCCTGTGCGATCAGCTGATTTTCGTAATGGTAAACCCTCACTGCTTTTTGTGGGCAGACTGCAAGAACGCAAACGCCTGGATCTTCTCCTTCAAGCCTGCAGTTCTTTGCCTCCATCCGTGCAACCTGAACTCGTAATCGTCGGCGATGGTCCTGACCGGGCAAGGTTGGAAGCGCTCGCCAGGAGTGTTTATCCCACCGCTCAATTCACTTGTGCAAAACACGGCGAAGAGTTGGAACCGCTTTTCGCTTCGGCGGACCTGTTTGTATTGCCCGGTACCGGCGGTCTGGCAGTGCAGCAAGCCATGGCACATGCCTTACCGGTGATGGTTGGTGAAGCCGATGGCACCCAGGCTGAACTTGTCCGCAATGAAAATGGTTGGCTGCTCCACTCTGTCACCGTGGAGTCTTTGAGCGCATACTTGGCCGATGCTCTCTCCAATGCTACCCGTCTGCGGCAAATGGGTATGGCTTCTTACCGCATTGTCAACGAAGAAGTGAACCTTGCTGTGATGGTGGATGCTTTTGTAAATGCGATCGAGACTGTTCTCAAGCGATAATTAATGGAAGAAAAATCTCCTCTGAAGATCCTGATGATTGCAGATGGGCGCAGCCCCATCACCCGGCGCTGGATTGCCATGCTCAAGCCTTTGGGAGTTCACGTTTCCCTGGTCTCGTCTTATCCTTGTGACCCTGTGCCGGGGGCAGACAGCTTTTACGTCCTCCCACTGGCTTTTTCGCAATTCGGCGGCAGCCAGGCAGGGTCCGGTGGTGCCACAGGCTTGCGGAACCTGGTCAAGCGGGTTCGGCCGCTGGCCCAAACCATCCGCCACTTGCTGGGTCCATGGACACTTGAGCTCAAAAAGAACAAACTGCGACAGATTGTCGCCGCTGAAAAACCGGATATTCTCCACGCTTTGCGCATTCCCTTCGAAGGGATGCTGGCAGGTTGTGTGGATTCAAAAATTCCGCTGATCATCTCCACCTGGGGGAATGACTTTACACTGCACGCTCCTTCCACCAGGCGCATGAGTGCGCTCACCCGCTGGGCATTGACCCGCGCATCCGCACTCATATCTGACACGCAAGTGGATGTTAAACGTGCCACTGAATGGGGCTTTGACTCCGGCAAACCAGCGCTGGTTGTACCCGGTAACGGTGGAATTGACCTGGCTGAAATGCAAGAAGCTTGCAAAGGAGTAATAAAAGGAGAGCCTCTCAGAGTAATCAATCCGCGCGGGTTGCGGTCTTATGTGCGGTCTGACACTTTCTTCAAGGCTATCCCGCTGGTATTAAAAGAGACGCCTGACGTGCAATTCTCATGCACCTCGATGAAAGACCAGCCGGAAGCGGAGAACTGGGTGCGTTCCTTGGGAATCGAGGCCAATGTAAACTTGCTGCCGCTGCTGACACAGGAAGAAGTTTGGCAAGAATTTGCCCGCTCGCAGGTTTCGGTGTCTGCCAGCACTCACGACGGCACTCCCAATACCCTGCTGGAAGCCATGGCACTCGGCTGCCTTCCCATCTGCGGTGATCTGCCCTCCATCCGCGAGTGGATCACCCCCGGAGAGAATGGATTGCTGATTGACCCGGGCGATCCGCAGGCGCTTGCGGCTGCCATCCTGCAGGCACTGCGCTCCCCCGAGTTGATCACTTCTGCAGCGAGAATTAACAGGCTGATTCTGAATGAACGGGCGAATATTGAACAGGTTCGCCAAAAGGTTGAAAAACTCTTTCGGGCTGTGATCGAGGCAAAAGCTAAATGACCCCTCCCTTTGACCGTTTGCGTGGAATTGCTGTTGGTGCTGCCGTTGGCGACGCCCTTGGGATGCCGCTGGAGTTCTTCCCGGCACGACCGCTTTACAACCTGGAAACTGAAATGGTCAAGGGCACCCTGCCGGCGGGTAGTTTCACCGACGATACCGAAATGGCTTTAGCCTTGGCGGAGAGTCTTCTCATCACCCATCCGCTGGACCCCAACGACCTGGCAGGACGGTTTAGCGGCTGGTATCAGAGCAACCCTCCCGATATTGGAATTCATACCAGCCACGTGTTAGGCATGATCGCCCGCGGTACGCCCTGGCGTGAAGCCTCTACAACTGTGCACCGCGCCAATCCAGAATCTGCCAGTAATGGGTCATTGATGCGCTGCTGGCCGGTGGCGATCGCCTGCTGGGACAATCCCTCTTACCTGGTCGCCGAATCGCGCCTGCAATCTGAAGTGACCCACATGAACCAGGATTGTATTGATGCCTGTGTTTTCACCAACCTGCTTTTGTACAAGATTGTGCATGGGCGGCGAAACCATGAACCGGGCGCTATTTTGCGCCAGGGAATTGCCGGAGCGCTTGAACAGGTGAACTTCAATCCTGATTTCCGAACCTTTATTGAACTCGCTCCAGTACGCACCCGCAAAGACTTGCCCAACACCGGCTGGGTGCGTCACACACTTGAAAGCGCCTTGTGGGCTGTACTTACCACGCAGTCATTTGAAGAAGCCCTCGTGCAGGCAGTGAACCTTGGGAATGACTCTGATACAACGGGGGCTGTTGCAGGGGCTATTGCCGGGGCTATGTACGGCTTTTCAGGTATTCCTGCGCGTTGGAAAGACTTGCTACATGGTGAATACCCGCTTAGATCAAAACACATCTGGTTTTGCAACGATTTCGCCAAATTGGCGGATGACCTTTCCGCACTCTCTGTTCAACCATAATTTCTATCCACTAATCACACGAATATTCACTAATGATAACTTTTGTTTTCTTAGTGCCATTCGTGGCATTAGTGGATAAGCTTTTGATTGCGCGCTTTGACGGGGCAAGCGGGTTGGACTATACTTATAGCCGATCAAATTCTCCCGGAGGTTTTCTAAATGGCTTCTGAATCCACTTTTAAACTCACGTACGCCACCATGCACAATCCGCCCGAAGAATTACACCAGCATTTTGATGAAGCGCTGGCTAAATTAAGGGCAAATTTAGGCCAGGAATATGCCATGATCATCGATGGCAAAGAAGTTTTTGCCACCGAAAAAATCGAAGATCGCAACCCTGCCAACACCGATGAAGTGCTTGGCGTTTTTCAAAAAGGTACCGCAGCGGATGCCAATGCAGCCGTCGCGGCTGCCCGTAAAGCTTTCAAGGGTTGGAGCCGTACTCCATGGCAGGAACGCGTCCGCCTGATCCGCAAAGCTGCCGAGATAATGGACAAACGCACCTACGAGATGGGTGCTGTCGTCTCCCTGGAAGTTGGCAAAAACCGCATGGAAGGTCTTGGCGATGTCGCTGAAACCGCTGACCTTTTCCGCTACGCATGCAGCCGCATGGAAGACAGCAATGGTTTCGTAGCCGAAATGGGGCGCGACCCCTTGCAAGGTTTTGAAAGTACCAATGTTTCCGTGCTGCGCCCTTACGGCGTTTGGCTGGTTATCAGCCCATTCAACTTCCCGGCTGCCCTCACCGGCGGACCGACCGGCTCCGCCCTGGTTGCCGGCAATACCGTGGTGATGAAACCCGCCTCTGATACCCCCTGGACCACCCGCCTTATCTGCGAATGCCTGCGCGATGCCGGCGTTCCCGATGGCGTCTTCAATTTCGTCACCGGCCCCGGTTCATCCGTTGGTCAAACCCTGATCGATAACCAGGAAGTCGATGGCATCACCTTCACCGGCTCCTTTGATGTGGGCATGAAGATATTCCGCGACTTCGGCATGCGCAATTACGTCCGCCCCACCATCCTGGAACTGGGCGGCAAGAATCCCACCATTGTTACCAAAAATGCAGATTTAGAGACCGCCTGCCTGGGGCTCATCCGCTCCGCCTTTGGGCTGCAGGGTCAGAAATGTTCTGCCGGCTCCCGCATCTATATTGAAGAACCGGTTTATGACGCCCTGGTGAAAAAGCTGGTGGATGCCACCAATAAGTACGTGGTCGGCAATCCCACTGACCGTACCGTCAACATGGGTCCAGTCGTTAACAAGAGTTCCTATGGTGACTTCAAAGGATTCTGCGAAGAACTGCATGAAGCCGGTACCATTCTGACTGGCGGTAAGGTTCTCACTGAGGGTCAATATGCCAAGGGTTACTTCTGCGCTCCAACCCTGGCGGAAATTCCCTATTCACACCGCCTGTGGAAACACGAGATGTTCGTCCCCATAACCACAATTGGCAAATTCACTGATCTGAACGAAGCCATGCGCATGGCAAACGACGTCAATTACGGCCTCACTGCCGGGTTCTACGGAAGCCAGAGTGAAGCTAATTGGTTCTTCGAAAACATCGAAGCTGGCGTTTCTTACGCCAACCGCCCCCAGGGCGCAACCACAGGAGCCTGGCCCGGCTTCCAACCCTTTGGCGGTTGGAAAGGTTCCGGCTCAAGCGGTAAAAATGCCGGTGGTTTACACTACCTGCAACTGTACATGCACGAACAGATCCATACCAATGTGAAAAAGCTTTAGAACTCTGAAAGACGCGGAAGGACTAATGACAAAACTTTACTCACTCAAGGATGCCGTCGCCAATTACGTGCATGATGGCGATATTGTCTACTGCGCCGGATTCACGCACATGATTCCCTTTGCTGCCGGGCACGAAATCATTCGGCAGGGTCGTAAAAACCTCACCCTTGCGCGCGCCACACCTGACCTGATTTACGATCAGATGGTGGCTGCCGGGTGCGCCCGCAAGCTGATATTTTCCTACATCGGCAACCCGGGCGTGGGTTCTCTCCGCATCGTCCGCAATGAACTGGAGGCTGGCCGGCTGGAGTGGGAGGAATACTCCCACTTTGGCATGATCTCACGCCTGCAAGCTGGTGCCTCCGGGCTTCCTTTTATGCCGATGAACCAGACTGCGGCAACAGATTTGGAACGGAATAATCCCAATATCCGCCGCGTCCAGGATCCCTACACTGGCCGCGAGGTGATCACCGTACCGCCTCTCACACCTGACGTGGGTATCATCCATGTTCAGCGCGCTGATAAGAACGGCAATGCTCATATCTGGGGTATTGTTGGTGAGCAGAAAGAAGTGGCGTTCGCATCAAAGAATGTCATCATCACCGCTGAAGAGATTGTCGATGAAGGTGTAATCCGCTCCGACCCCAACCGCACCCTGATTCCCGGATTGATCGTCAAGGCGGTCTGCCAGGTTCCCCATTGCGCCCATCCATCCTATACACAGGGATATTACGATCGCGATAATGTCTTTTATCTCAATTGGGATAAGATCAGCGAAGACCCCGCTGCCGTCAAGCAGTGGTTGGAGGATTGGGTCTATGGCGTCAAAGATTGTGATGAGTACTGGCAGAAGTTAGGACCTGAGACCCACAAGCGCCTGGAAGTCAAATCCAAATTTGCAGCACCAGTAAATTACGGAGATTATTAGAATAAGGGCGAGTCCGCCATTTACGCCATTGCTGCGATAGACTAGTTTTTTTGAATGTTGAAAAAGGATTTTATGACCGAAATTTCTTACTCTTCCTCTGAACTGATGTGCGTCAATGCAGCACGGTTACTCCGCGATAGTGATAATGTCTTCGTTGGGGTGGGTTTGCCCAACCTGGCATGCAACCTTGCCCGCCGCACCCATGCACCTAACCTTCAGATGATCTACGAAGCTGGCGTGATTGGTGCACGCCCTTCGCGGCTGCCCCTCTCAATTGGCGACCCGACACTCGTCAGCGGCGCCAGTTCGGTTTGCGGTATGTTCGATATCTTCTCCCTTTACCTGCAGCGCGGCAATGTAGATGTTGGGTTCCTCGGCGGGGCGCAGATCGATCGCTTTGGCAATATCAATGCTACCGTGATTGGCGACTATTCCCACCCCAAAGTGCGCCTGCCCGGTTCCGGCGGTTCGCAGGAGATGGCTGGGTGGGCAAAGCGCTGCTATGTCATCACTCCTCATCAGAAGCGCCGCTTTCCGGAAAAAGTGGATTTCCGCACCTCTGCCGGATTTTTGGGCGGTCGAGCCGAGCGTAATGCAACGGGTGTCCGCGGCGGCGGGCCATTGGTTGTTGTCACCAATTTGGGGCTGCTTGAACCGGATGAAAACGGCGAATTAATGCTCACCGCGCTTCACCCGGGGTGTACCGTTGACCAGGTGAAAGAGAATACCGGTTGGGATATAAAGATTGCCGCAAATATAAGAACCACCCAACCTATATTGGCATCGGAGCTAACCCTGCTGCGAGAAGAATTGGATCCTGAAGGTATTTATCTCAAAGGAAGCTAATGGCAAAACGTCCGAATATTGAGGTCCTCACCACAATTCCTTTCCCTGAATCGATCATGCAGCGGTTGAAAGCCGTCAATCCGCGTATCAAGGTGACTCTTTTTCCCGCCCAAACAGTGGAAGAGGTTCCCCTGGAGTTGTGGAATAAAGCCGAGGTGTTATATACCGATATTCTATTACCTGGCGAAAACCTGGTGCCAAAATTACGCTGGGTCCAGTTCCATTATGCAGGCATCGATTATGTGCTGGACTCACCGCTTTCGCTCAAACCAGGTCTGACCCTCACCTCCATGAGTGGGGCTTCTGCCATCCAGGAAGGGGAGTTTATCCTGATGATGCTCCTTTCAATGGGGCACAGGCTGCCGGAGTTACTCGTCAATCAGTCAAAACAGGAATGGCCAATTGATCGCTGGGACAGGTTTTCCCCAACAGAATTGACTAATTCCACATTGGGTCTGATCGGTTATGGCAGCATCGCCCGCGAGGTTGCACGCCTGGTACAACCCTTCAACGTCAAAGTATTGGCAGCCAAACGGGATGCCATGCATCCTGTGGATGATGGTTATACGCTTGAAGGTCATGGCGATCCGGATGGAAATTACTTCCGTCGTTTGTACCCCATTGAAGCGCTCAAGACAATGCTTAAAGAGTGTGATTTTGTAGTTTGTACACTGCCGTTGACTCCTGCGACCAAAGACCTGATCAATGATGAAGTCATTCGTGCCATGAAACCAGGCGCATTCTTTGTTCAAATTTCCCGTGGTGGAATTGTGGATGAAAACGCACTCGCCCAGGCGCTGACCGAAAAGAGGCTGTCGGGGGCAGCACTGGATGTCTTTGGTCAGGAACCTCTGCAGAATTCCTCGCCACTTTGGAAAGTCCCCAATCTTATCCTAACCCCGCATGTGTCAGGCTTCAGTCCACGATACAAGGAGCGAGCTGGAGAAATGTTCATCGAAAACCTGAAACGCTACCTTCATGAAGAACCCCTGATGAACACCTTTAATCTGGAACGACACTATTGAGGCAGATCAGGGTTGTGAATATAAAATAAAGCAAGCTGCTTTATTCTTGGGGGGACGTCTTTTGTTTATGAGATTAAAAATTACCACGATTTTCTTTGACCTGGGATATACCCTGATCAATTTTGAGGGTAATGTGCCACGCATACTGCGCAAGTCGTACCTTTCTCTTGCCGACTCATTGATTCATTCCGGAATAAATATTAATCGGAAAGCATTCACCCGCCAATATGAACAGATCATCAACCGCCATTATGCTGCCCGTGAAATAGATCACGTAGAACAACCTGCCAGTCTATTTGTAAATCGCGCCTTGGCTTGTTTTGAACTGCCGCCTGCATCGCCGGACGTTCTCAAAGCGGCTATTGCGGCTATGTATAAAGTCACCGAGGCACACTGGCATGTTGAGAAAGATACTCACCATACCCTGGCTGAATTAAAACAAAGCGGTTGCCGCATGTGTATCATCTCCAATGCCTCCAATACTGAAGATTTGAATAACCTGGTGGACAATGCCAACTTACGGCAATATTTTGATGCCATCGTTATTTCCGCAGAAGAAGGTATCCGTAAACCAGACCACAGGATCTATGACAAAGCCCTGTCTGTTATGTCATCAACACCCGGTGAATCGCTAATGGTCGGCGATACATTAGGAGCGGATATCCTTGGCGCGCAGGAAGTTGGTATTTACGCCGTCTGGATCTCCAGGCGGGCTCGGCGCCCAGAAAATCTGCGCGTGAAAAAGAAGATTAAACCAGACAAGGAAATATCCAGGTTGTCGCAACTTCCCAAACTTGTTAATAACATCAGATAAAAATCTCCCGCCAGGCTGGCGGGAGATTTAGTAAGTTTTTATTTCTCTTCCGGTGGAGGTACATTAGGAAAATGTTGCCCCATGATAGTTTCTTCTCCGGTTGATTCCACCTGACCTCCACGGGGAGCCATTATGGTCGGCATGGAACTGGGTGCGGCAGGTGGTACGGGTGCCGGGGCTGCCGGTGGGGGTGGAACGGGAACAGGCATTGGCTGCGGAGGAGGTGCAACGACTGCAGGTCTGGGGGTGTAAGGCGGAGCGACCGCTGGAGGCATAGGTGCTGGCGGTGGCGGCACGGATGGCGCATACCCAACAGGGTAAGTGTACTGGGGTTGAGGTTGCTTCTTCTTGAACACACCCAATAGAAACAGGACTAAAAATACAAGACCAGCCAATCCGACCACTGCAAGCGGAATGATCCACCAGGCGAATGATCCACTGGAAGCGGCCGGGGATAGCGTAGCGGTCATCACTTCCCCAGGGTTTTTCCAGGTCACTGAAGTGGATGAGTTTTTCTTCCCGTTGGTTTCCAAAATTTTCATACCTTCTACCGTGAAGGAAAATTCGGGTGAATACCCAAGATCCAATCCTCCGCTGCTCATCGTTACCGAGTCCATCTGGAAACCGTAAACCGTCTCACCGTTTACCGTAACTTTAGTAAAAGCCGGGGTACTGCCATCAGCGTTGCCCAGGGTTTCATTTAGTTTGTCTATTCCTGCGCCTTTAATGGAAATCGAATAGGGCACGTTACCCTGGCGATCGGAGAGCTGCTTAAATGTAACGTCAATCCCTGAGGTTTTACTCTCGGTAACAAGTGTATTTAAACCGTCAGTTACAGTTTGCCCATATTCCTTAAAAGACGCTCCCTCAAAAAGGAGTTCCTGGGTAATTTCCCATTGTTCAGTTTTATCAAGTTTTACCGTGGTATCTGATGAAAGGATGGTTACGCATCCTGAAAACAAAAAAACAAGCAATAGGATCGAAATAGATAGAATGATCTTTTTCATGGTTGTCCTTTCAATAACATTTGACCACATCAATTCCACCTGTTTTCATTGTACAAAAGATTTTGCCAGATGCAACAACAGAATGCCATTTTAACCTCTTTTTGTTCCAAAAACCTGATTCCACTGTACAATTGTTCCAGTGAATTATCAAGAGGTTTCCTTGTGAATATCGAATCTGTCCTGATTCTGCTTAGTGGAATCGCCTGGACTGTCGTTTATGTCGCCAGCATCAGGATCGGTATGCGTGACAAATCTTATGCCATGCCGTTCTGGGCGCTCGCGCTCAATATTGCCTGGGAATTCCTACATGCCACCCTCGGGTTTCGTGAAGCTGGACTCACCCTGCAAATTGGAATAAATTTTGTCTGGTTCCTGCTCGATCTGGGGTTGTTGTATACATTTTTCCGTTATGGACGCAAATATTTTCCGTCGCACTTTCATCCCGCCTGGTTTTTTGTGTGGGGAGCAGTCGGGTTAGCAAGCGCGTTCATACTTCAATACGTGTTTATTGCTGAATTCGGTCTTTGGATGGGCGCGATATACTCTGCATTTCTGCAAAACCTGCTTATGTCCATCCTGTTTGTTGTTATGCTGGTTCAACGCAGCAGCAGTGACGGTCAATCTCTTCTCATTGCAATCAGCAAATGCATCGGCACCCTTGCTCCAACGATCTTCATGGGTGTTTTGGGTATCAGCGGATATATGGTAGCCAATCGTTTCGTTTTGGTCACGGGCGGGTTAATCTTCTTTTTTGACCTTGCCTATATCTGGTTATTGGCAACAACAAAGCAAAAAGAACATTTGGAAAGAAACCTGCCAGTTATTAAGTAAAAAATCAATTCATTTAATGCTTCATCAGAAAATCGCAGCCCATCAATGACTCCTTCCAAAAAACAATTCTCTCCTTATCTGGCACTGGGCATAGGACTGGTAGCTCTCAGCATGACCGGCATTTTTGTCCGCTGGGCAAATGCCCCCGGTACGGTAACCGCTGCCTACAGGATGGGATTAGCTGCCGTTGTGTTGACCCCTCTGGCGATCCGTGAAAAAGGAGGGTTGCTTTTTAAGGACAAACTTGGCTGGCTCTGGTTGTTGTTATCAGGGTTGTTTATTGCTCTTGATCACGGCAGCCTGAATACAGCGGTTAATCTCACCCGCATTGCCAATTGCACCCTGCTCAACAACTTATCCCCGCTATGGGTTGCGTTGTTTGCAGTTGTTGCGTGGCGTGAACGGTTGAATCGCTGGTTCTGGTTAGGGCTGACCCTGGCTCTCGGAGGTGCAGGGGTTATCCTCGGATCAGATTTCCTCAAGCATCCTCAGTTGGGTCTTGGTGATGGACTTGCCTTTGCGTCCAGCCTGTTTTACGCGGGGTATTTCCTGGTGACGCAGGTTGGAAGGCGCTCGGGATCCTTGTGGCGTTTTTCCTGGGTGATCTATGCTATCAGTGCAATATTATTATTCAGCTACAATCTGTTGAATGGCATTCCAATTACCGGTTATCCCTGGCAGACTTTTCTCGTTTTCATTGCCATCGGTATCTTTTGCCAGGCTATTGGATATACCA
>Ga0209800_10002258_pt1 | contig 17388 bp, 13 predicted proteins | sample Higcelweek8metaG_FD_187174 | JGI IMG/M metagenome (GOLD analysis project Ga0209800, IMG submission 187174) | Freshwater pond sediment microbial communities from the University of Edinburgh, under environmental carbon perturbations - High... | ecosystem: Environmental > Aquatic > Freshwater >...
CCGGAAAAGCCCACCTCTTCGAGTTTCCTGTTGCTCTCCACGGTGAGTATCTCCTCTTTTGTTGCATTGTTGCGCCAACCGCGAAGGCGACCTGTGGCGTCAATGAGAAGCATCCTGTTGCCGTTCCTGTGCCGCACTGCCAATGTTGCAAGGGCTCCCGATGCCGAATGCTGGCGGTACATTCCAGCCAGGTCAAGGTCGGTGAACTCATCCACATTATGGCAGAGGAAGGGTTTGTCATCAAAGAAAGCCCTTGCCCTGAGCAGTCCTCCTGCCGTATCAAGCAATTCTTCACGCTCTTCTGAGACGGTGATTGAATAACCTTTGCGGCGCAGTTTTTCTATCTCCTCCAGCATCTGTTCCGGGTGGTGATGGATATTGACTATAATGTCATCAAATCCCTCTTTCACGAGCTTCCCGACAGTCAGTTCCAGCATGCTCCTGCCGTTAATGTCAGCCAGAGCCTTAGGTCTGGTGCGGGTCATTTCGCCCAGCCTCGTGCCGAGGCCGGCAGCAAAGATCATAGCTTTCATTACGCGAGTACAGTATGTTTTACAATAACATCAACACCAGGCATTGCCGAGAGCATGGATGCCACCCTTTCTCCGCACCATACTGAGCGGTGGTGTCCGCCAACACATCCGAATGCAACGTGAATATTCAGTATCCCCTTTCTCCTCATCATGGGCAAAGAGTTGCGGATTATGTTTGTGCAATCACCTGCAAAGGCCACCGCCTCGTCATCATTGTTGAAGAACTCAATTACTTCGGGGTCGAGCCCTGTCAGCTCACTCAGTTCGGCCACGGTAACAGGATTTCTCAGTCCGCGGCAGTCGAAAATAAAACCGCTGCCGTTGTCATAGTTGATCATCCGTCCCTTGACATAGGAGAAACTCTCGATGTTAATTGTTACCAGGTCCTGGTAGTGTTCCAGGATGCGATATTTTCGCTGCAGCGGCACCGCAAGGGATGCTTTTTTCAGCTCTGGAAGGTCGATCTTCACAGCATCACTCTCAAGCAGCCCGTTCATCAGCTCAACAGCTGGAACGATGCTCTCATTGAAGGTGGGTTTGTTCTCATGCAGCCCCCTGAACCCGAAAGCACCCAGCGCCTGCATGAGTCTTACAAGGGTGAACGCACCCTGGTACATCCCGATCGAATCCTTCGGTCTGCCAGTGGCTGCGGCGAAGAGTTCCAGGTGACGGCCAATGGTCATCTTCCTGATTTTTTCAGGGATATAAGCCTTCGCGTCATATACAAGGGAGGCTATGTCATACTGCGGTGCCCCCAGCCTGCCTCCCTGGTAGTCTATATACCATGGTTTCCCGTCCTTTATCATGATGTTGGCCGTCTGGAAGTCGCGGAAGAGAAAATACTCCTGGCCGGCATCAAGGAGGAAACGGGTAAGATTTTCGAAATCACGCTCCAGCCGCGTCTCATTGAAGGGTGCTCCTATAAGCTTAAGAAACATATACTTATAGTAGTTCAGATCCCACACTATGCTCTGCCGGTCAAAGCTGCGGTGAGGGTAACAAAGTGAAAGATCCAGGTCCCTTATTCCTTCCGTCTGAATCCTCACCAGGTCGGCAGCAATTGTCAGAAAGAGGTTTTCCGTCTCTTCATTGAAACGCTCTTCCTCAGATCGGCGGGCAAGCCAGGTAAACAGATTTGTATCACCAAGATCTTCCAGGAAATAAATCTTTTCTTCAGGATAGTAAACGTATATTTCCGGGACCGGCAGTCCCCTCGACCTGAAGTGGTTTGAGAAACCGACGAAGGCTTCGTTCTCCTCGCGGCCCGGGTTATATGCACCTATGACCTGGTCCTCACGACAGATAAGCCTGAAGTAAATCCTGTCAGAGCCTGACTGCGGGAGGCGGGTTATTATTTCTGGAGCGGAGCCCTTCCATCTCAGGAAGGCCTTTTCAACGGAGGTCCTTATATCCATTTCAGAGCCGGATGATTATCTTTTTTCGGTAGAGTATATATCCCAATGCCCAGATGACTGTAACCAGCATGATCGGAAAAAGCAGGCTGGCCAGCTTCTGTTCCTGGAACAACGGGCTGCATATATGTGTGAATATCCAGTTATAGAGAGTAACCTCCCCTATCTTGATTGCAAGGAGGGTCTTTGTGAGCATTCCGGCAAGCACATATGTAAAGAGTGCGTTGGTGCCGAAGGTATTGAAGAAGCCGGTCCATCCCTTCAGATTCCAGATGTCAATGATCACGAAGAGCAGCGCAAGGATCACCATGCCTATGCCTCCTGCGTAGAGTACGTATGAGCTTGTCCATATCGGCTTGTTGATAGGGAAATACTCTCCCCACAGGAGTCCGGCGCCTATCAGCAGTGCTCCTGTGAAGGTGAGCCAGCCGGCTGTCTTCCATGAAGTGCCGCTGCTGCTTATCAATCCTCCCGCCATGAAACCGAGAAGCACTGTTGCCGTTGCCGGAAGTGTGCTCAAAAGGCCTTCAGGATCAAAAGGTACACCAAAGCCCTTGTAAAGATGGTTTTCGCCTATTATGGCCAGGTCAACCGTGCGTGCATAATTGCCCTCCAGTGAGTAGGGATCGCCGCTGCCCAGAAAATACATCAGGGCCCAGTATCCAAACAGGATCACGGCAGTTGCCAGCCAGATGTAGTTCTTCCTTATCAGCAGGACTATCACAGCACCTAGCCCCCAGGCCAGTGCAATCCTCTGCAGCACGCCCATTATGCGCAGGGTGTCGTAGTCACGGATAAAGCGGGGGAAGATGTTCAGAAAAAGCCCCACAGCAAATATCAGTACTACCCTTCTGAATATCCTGAACAGTGCAGGACCTGAAAACTCAAAATTGAACTTGCGGAGCGAATAAAACATTGCAACCCCGGAAATAAACAGAAATGATGGAAAGACAAGGTCTGTGGGGGTGCATCCATGCCATGAGGCATGTCTCAGGGGAGCATACACGTGGCTCCATGTCCCGGGAGTGTTGACAATGATCATAAAGGCCACCGTCATGCCCCTGAATACGTCAAGAGACATTAGCCTCGCAGACTTTCCGGTGTTCTTTCCTGAACTCTTTTTTGCTGCCATTTCCGTTGAATTGATCCGGTAAAAATAGCAAATTGGAACCAATCAACCGGGAAAAGAATAACAAAGAAAAATGCTAATTTTGATTCCATTCAAAATCAACTCATCCGATGAAAAAGACCTTCCTGACCCCGTTTGCTGCTGCCGTCATAATGCTCCTTACAGTTTCAGGGGCACTTCCCGCCCAAGACGGTGTACCCTGGAATAAATTTGCCAGGGACCACAGGGTTGACAGCATCCTCAACACCATGACTGTCAGGGAGATGATCGCACAGCTGATCTGGGTGCCGGCCTGGGCCGACGAAAAGGGAGGCAATTACAGGCAGGTTGAAGAGCTTGTCATGAAGTATGGCGTGGGGGGCGTAATTTTTTTTGAGGGCTCGCGTGACCTGCAGGTCGATTTTACGAGGCGGATCAGCCAGGTGTCACGAATTCCCCTGATAATTGCCCAGGATGCCGAATGGGGTACCGGGATGCGTCTCAGGGAGATAGAAGACTTTCCGTATCAGATGACGCTTGGAGCGTTGCAGAACGACTCCCTTATTTACAGAATGGGCGCCGCCGTTGCCTGGCAGTGCCGCGATATTGGGGTGAATCTGAACCTGGCTCCTGTGGCCGATGTGAATAACAATCCCCTCAACCCCGTCATAAACTACCGTTCTTTCGGAGAGGATCCTGTGAAGGTTGCTGAGAAAGCTGTAATGTATATGAAAGGTTTACAGGACCACGGCGTCATCGCATGCGCGAAGCATTTTCCGGGTCACGGAGACACTGACACGGACTCGCACACCGGGATGCCAGTCATCAGGGGTGACCGTGAACGGTTCAATAATGTTGAGCTGATTCCATTCAGACGTCTTGCGGATGAGGGGGTCGGGGCTGTAATGACGGCACACATAAGCGTACCTGGACTGGATGACGCAGGGTTGCCGGCAACTTTTTCAAGAAAGGTGATCAGAGGTATCCTGAGGGATGATCTGCAATTCAAGGGGCTGATTCTAACTGATGCCATGAATATGGCCGGCGCCACGCTGACATTTCCATCGGGTATAGCCGATGCCGAAGCCCTCAGGGCAGGAAATGACGTTATGGAGTATTCAACTGACCCGGTTCGTGCAATCGATGAGATTGCAAAGAGGGTTGAAAAGGGCGAGATAACCGTCAGTGAGATCACCGAAAGGTGCCGGAGGCTGCTGGAGGCCAAACTGTGGCTTGAAAGCCTGTACGGGGGAAAGTCCGGCATAAACCCGGAAGGAGCTGATGTTAAAAACCAGGCCGGAGCAGATTGCACAACTCCGTCAGACGCAGGCATCCCCGCATCAGAACATCCTGCTTTGATACGTGACCTTTATGCCGGTGCAATGACCCTCATTGAGAACAATGAAAACCTTCTGCCGCTAGGCCGGCTCGATAAGGTCAGAATTGCAACTGTATCAGTCAACCGACTGGCAATGACTGAATTTCAGAGGATGACCGACAGATATACAAATGCCGACCACTATTTCATCGACCCCTCCAACGAACAGGGTGCCCGCTTCATAATGTCGAAGCTAAAAGACTACGATTTGGTCATTGCAGGGTTTTGTTCCCTTGAACAAAAGCCTGCCGGGCTATATGGAGTCACACCGGAACTGAACGAACTCTTCAGGCAGATTGCCTCACTCGACCGGTCAGCCGTCATCTGGTTCGGCAATCCCTATGGAATTGCACGGCTCGACATGACGAAAAAGCCCACTGCCCTGCTGGTGGCATACCAGGACAACAGTTACACTCACCAGGTTGCGGTACAGGTGCTTTTCGGCGCAATCGGCGCCTCAGGCAGGCTGCCGGTGACGGTCAATGATTCGTACCCGCTGGGAGCCGGAATCAAAACCGCCGGTAACATCAGGCTTCAGTTCGGATTCCCCGAGAACGCAGGGCTTTCCACAGTAAGGCTGATCAGCAAGGTGGATTCGATTGTAAAGGAAGCGATTGACAGCCTTGCCTACCCTGGTTGCCATGTGTTGATTGCACGAAGGGGCGTTGTGGTGCTGAACAAATGTTACGGATTTCATCTCTATGACAGCACCGAGGAGGTCCATGAGAATGACCTCTGGGACCTGGCATCAGTTACAAAGGTCTCTGCCGCCACCCCTTCACTTATGCTTCTGAGAGACCGGGGAGTTTTTGATCCCGATAAGACACTGGGGTACTACCTTCCATGGTACCGTTTCTCAGACAAGGGAGACATGGTGCTTCGTGAGATGCTTGCGCATCAGGCAGGCCTCAGATCATGGATACCCTTCTGGAGGAACACAATGGAGAACGACACTACATTCAAAAAAGGCATTTTCAGCGATTACACAAACCGGCGGTTTGCACTCCCTGTGACCGACTCGATGTATATTAACAGGCATTACCTTAAGGAGATGTTCAGGGAGATCCGTGACAGTCCCATGGGTCAGAAAAGGTATGTGTATTCCGATCTTACGTTCATTCTTGCAGCCGAGATTATAGAAAGCCTGACGGACAGCACTATAGACAGGTTTGCTCCGGTCAACATCTATCGTCCCATCGGAGCCTTTAATATCACCTACAACCCGCTTGAAAAGTATCCTAAGGAGCGTATCGTACCCACTGAATATGACTCACTGTTCAGGAAACAGTTGCTCAGGGGAACCGTTCATGATGAAGGTACAGCAATGCTCGGCGGTGTTTCGGGGCATGCCGGCCTCTTCGCCACGGGTCATGACCTGCTCAAACTTGTTGAGATGTACAGGCGGGGCGGCGAATACGGAGGCGTGAGGGTTCTGAGCAGTGATGTACTGAAAGAATTTACTAGGGTACAGTACCCGGAAAATGATAACCGCAGGGCCCTGGGGTTTGACAAACCGTCACTCGGAAATGATACGATCCCGCCTGAGGAGGCCTATCCGTGTCACTCTGCGTCACCCTCAAGCTTCGGACATTCCGGCTTCACGGGCACCTTCATCTGGTGTGACCCCGAAGAGGAGATCTCATATGTTTTCCTGAGCAACAGGGTCTACCCTACCAGGAACAATAACAGGCTGTCAGACCTCTCCGTCAGGGGAAGGATACTGCAGGCGGTGTATGATTCAAGGACTGATTGACTGAGGTGAAGTCCTCAGTTGGCAGTCGGCAGTTGGCAGCCGTAAGTACTTGTTTGACTGGAGACTGCTGACTGCTGACTGCTGACGAAAAAAAAGCTGCGTTTCCGCAGCTTTTTTTTTCGTGTGCCCAGGACAAGACTCGAACTTGCACACCCTTACGAGCACCAGCCCCTCAAGCTGGCGTGTCTACCAATTTCACCACCTGGGCGTGGTTTTGTGGTGCCCAGAACAGGACTCGAACCTGCACATCATTACTGACACTAGTCCCTGAAACTAGCGCGTCTACCAATTTCGCCATCTGGGCCACTTGCCGGAAAAAGAAGAGCGTTTTACTGTGTAATTGCACCCCTCTTTTATCCTTCAATGCGGCTGCAAAAATAAAGATTTTTTCTTTATCAAATACCCTTCAAATGAAATTGGTAAAAAATAATTTCCCTCTCAGTATCCGGGGTCCAGCCGTACTCCATTGGTCTCCTCGAAATACTTGAAGTAATAGTAAAGACGGCGTTCAAAATCAAGTCCGTAATCCACGGAAGGGTCATAATCAATATAGCTTCCATACTCACCCCTGTAACGTCTAGCGTTCATAAAACGGCTATTCCATTCCGTCACATAGGTCCTGTTTCTGCTCCTGTAATACTCAAGTGAATGATGATTCTGAGGCTGCATCAGCAGCCATGTTTCAAAGCCCTGGTCAAAGACAACCAGTTCATATTCGGTGCTGTCCGATTCAGACTTTATCTGAAGGTCCGCGGCTTCCTGACTGCTCCCGGGCGAAAACAGGGCGCAGGCGGGCAGCAATAGCAACAAGACTGAAGAATACTTCATGATTTTCATTTTAACCTCCTTTTCGCTAAAGGCTCTTATGCCCTAAAATAGTACAAATTCAATTTAAACAGTTACACTTTTATCTATCTTTGTCAGCTTAGAATCAGCAAATAGTCTGCCAATAATTCTCTCAGTGAAATGAAAGTATACAAATTCGGCGGTACATCAGTCGGAAGTCCTGAGCGGTTCAGGGCACTGGTCCCACTGATAAGTGACGACGAGACCAAAATAGTGGTTCTGTCTGCCATGGCAGGTACAACAAATGAACTTGTGGAGATCTCCGGTCTGTTCTCTTCAGGAGACAGGGAAGGAGCCAGACACAGGACCGAATTGCTGCGCGAAAAATATTGTGCCGTTGCTGATGATCTTTTTTCTTCTGCCACATGGTCAGAGCGTGCGCATGACCTGATTGAAGAGCATTTCAACTACTTACTAACCCTATTCGCTCGTGATTTCAGCAGGCACAACGAAAGGAGGATTCTGGCAAGGGGGGAGCTATTGTCGACTGCCTTGCTTCACTTCCTTCTCTCGGAGACCGGAATCAACTCTTATCTGATTCCCGCACTCAATTTCATGAGGGTGGACAAGGATGGCGAACCGGATTATTTCTATATCAGGGAGAACCTGAAGCGTGAACTGGCAGGAGTCAGGGATGAAAAGATTATCATAACCCAGGGTTTCATCTGTCGTAATGTGTTCGGGGAAACAGACAACCTGAGGCGGGGCGGAAGCGACTACAGCGCTACGATTATCGGGGCAGCACTGAATGTTGACGAGGTTCAGATATGGACTGACATCAGCGGCCTGCATAACAATGACCCGCGATATGTTGAAAACACATCAGTTATCAGGAACCTCTCCTTCAATGAGGCTGCCGAGCTGGCATTTTTCGGCGCCAAGATACTACACCCGTCGAGCATCAATCCGGCCCGGCAGAAGAACATACCGGTGAGGCTTAAAAACACAATGGAACCCGACGATGAGGGTACTCTCATAACATCCGCATCGACACTTCAGGATTATACTGCCGTGGCCGCCAAGGATGGAATTACGGCAATCAGAATCCGTTCCGACAGGATGCTAATGGCATACGGGTTCATGCGAAGGATCTTCGAGGCCTTTGAGGCCTTCAGGACGCCAATAGATATGATAACTACCTCCGAAGTATCTGTTTCACTGACAATTGAGGATCCAACGTTCCTTGATGACATAGTGAAGTCGCTGAGTTCAATCGGCCTGGTTGAGGTTGAGCGCAACCAGACCATCATCTGCGTGGTTGGCGACTTCCGTCCTGACCGTGTCGGATCGGCCCCGGAGATCTTTGAGGCCCTGAATGAGATCCCGGTCAAGATGATTTCATATGGCGGCAGCGAAAACAGCGTTTCAATCCTTATAAACACAAGCGACAAGATAACCGCGCTCAGGTCGCTCAGTGAAAAGTTATTTGCATAGAAAAAAATGATCACCAAAGAGACTGTTGCAAAACTTGGAAGCCGGGATACCCCCTTCTATTATTATGATCTTGAGATGCTCAATGAGACTCTCTCAGTGGCAGCTGGTGAGGCGGTCAACAGGGGATTTCACGTCCATTATGCCGTGAAGGCCAATTTCAACCCGGTAATAATGAAACTTATTGCCGGCTATGGGCTTGGGGCCGACTGCGTAAGCGGCAACGAGGTTGAGCATGCCATATCGTGCGGTTTTCCGCCACATGAGACAGTCTTTGCCGGTGTAGGCAAGAGCGACCGTGAGATTGAGAATGCCCTTAAACTGGGTATCAAATGCTTCAATGTTGAATCTGCCGCCGAGCTGGAGGTCATTGACGAGATTGCCGGCAAGATGGGAACCAGGGCTTCTGTGGCGCTGCGTGTCAATCCCAACGTTGAGGCACACACGCTCAGGCACATCACAACCGGCACCGAGGAGAATAAGTTCGGGATCAGGATAGCGGAGCTCGCCGGTGTGACGGATCACATGAAGGAGCTTAATAATATTCACTACAGGGGAATACACTTTCATATCGGGTCCCAGATCACTGACCTCAAGGTTTACCGGAACCTCTGCACCAGGATTAACGAGCTGTGGCAGTGGCTGACAGACAGGGATCTGGAACCGGAGGACATAAACGTTGGAGGAGGTCTTGGGGTGAACTATGATGACCCTGATCGCTTCCCTCCTTTTGCAGAGTATTTTGACATATTCAAGAATCATCTTGACAGCAGGATACGAAGCACGATCTCCTTTGAGCTCGGCAGGTCACTTACAGCCAACTGCGGTTCACTTATTACCAGGGTACTATATGTCAAGCCCGGTGCAGCTGAGACATTCGTGATCCTTGATGCAGGAATGACTGAGCTGTTGAGGCCTGCACTCTATCACGCCTATCACCGCATTGAGAATCTCACCTCTGTCGGTCAGGAGAAAAAATATACTGTAGTGGGACCGATCTGCGAGACAACCGACACGTTCGGTAAATTAATCTCACTTCCAGAGACGCACCGGGGCGACCTGGTTGCACTACGTTCCGCCGGGGCATACGGTGAGGTAATGGCGTCAAGGTACAATATGCGGTCTTTGCCGCCTTCTATATTCTCTGATGATTTGTGATTATCTAAAAGGCAATAGGCAATAGGCAGTCGGCAATAGGCAGTAGGCAATAGGCAATAGGCAGTCAGCAGTCGGCAGTAGGCAGTCCAAAAAGGCAATAGGCAGTGGGCAGTAGGCAGCAGGCAGTAGTGATATATAGGTTAAAGTCAGTCTATTGACCGCAAGACTGCAAGACCGCAGGACTGCAAGACCTTCAGACTCTCAGACTTTCAGACTCTCAGACCTTCAGACTCTCAGACCTTCAGACTTTCAGACTTTCAGACATAAAAAAAGCTGCCCGCGCAGCTTTTTTTTGTCTCTGTTATTTTCTCTTCAGCAGTTTCTTTACCGGGTCGGAGAGGAATAGCATGATGAGCCCGAACAGAAGTGTGAATATGCCCGATATCAGGTTAACATTCACCCCCAGCGAACGTGCGTACATGACATCATCGCCCAGCGTGGCCAGGCCGTAAACGGTTATGATCAGCCCGAAAATCGAGAACATCAGTCCAATCGGAAATCTTATATCTAACATGATCGTCGTATTTTAAGGTTACCAGAACAAAATCGAGAGTACAATCATAATGATTCCCACGATAAGAGCGAGGAACCAGGGCCTGTTGTACCACACAACACCGCTGTCATCGAGTTTCTTCGTCATTGAGTAGACGAGGCCGTCGAGTTCAGCATCAGTCTTTTTACTCTTTGAAAGCAGTGAGATTATGACTGTGAGCAGTGTAGCCACAGTAAAGGCTATTATGGCAGTCCAGAAGTTCTGTGCCATCTCAACCGGGTATGTATGTATTACTCCCAGCCAGCCGCCCTTGACAAGAGTGGTGGCTCCTTCGGGCTGGGTGAGGCCGTGATGAACAAGGGCCAGGAGGAATCCGGCGAGCAGACCTGTGAATGCCGCGTTGCCTGTTGAACGTTTCCAGAACATTCCAAGGAATATCACAGCAAAGAGCGGGGCATTTATCATTGAGAAGATCGTCTGCAGGAAGTCCATGATGTTGCCGAACTTGCTTGCTATATATGCTGCTGCGATACTGACAACCACTCCAACTACGGTAGCCATCTTACCAACCTTGAGGTAATGCTTGTCATCTGCCTCCTTGTTCCCTGTTGCCGGCCGGATGTAGCTTTGATATATGTCATATGTCCAGACTGTGTTGAATGCTGATACGTTTCCGGCCATCCCTGACATGAAGGAGGCGAGCAGGGCCGTCACCCCGAGGCCAAGTACACCTGCGGGCAGGTACTGTTTGAGCAGCATTATGATAGTATAGTCATAAATAGGCTGCCCGGCGTCGTTCAGCGGGAGTGCGAATCCCTTCAGGGGATCATTCAGCAGTACAAGTGCGGCGATGCCCGGAACTATAATCAGGAACGGGATGAACATCTTTGGTATCGCGCCGATCAGTGGCACCTTGCGTGCGGCCGTCATTGACTCGGCTGCCATGGCACGCTGAACAATCAGGAAGTTGGTGCACCAATAGCCGAAAGAAAGCACGAAGCCCAGTCCCGCAAAGATGCCGTACCACGCTACTCCAAGTGGGTTTCCTGCTCCTGTGCCTGTATATTTCCAGGTTGTGGTCCAGGTGTCAGCGGCAAAGCCTTTGCTCTCAACTATTGGGGCAAGGCTGGCCTGCATGCCATCCCATCCCCCTACATCCTTCATGACGAGGAAAGCCATGGGTAACAGACCGATTACAATTATGAAGAACTGAAGTACTTCGTTGTAAATTGCCGAAGAGAGCCCTCCGAGATAAGTGTACCCCAGTACTATCGCTGCAGAAGCAAAGAGCGAAACGTTGAAGTTCCAGCCCAGCACATTTTCAAGGAGAAGAGCAAGTGCATACATTGAGATACCTGATGCCAGTACAGTCATTACTGCAAACAGGATAGCATTCAGTCCTCGTGTCTTCTCATCGAAACGAAGTTTCAGGTACTCAGGTACAGAACGGGCTTTTGACCCGTAGTAAAACCGCATCATGAAAAGTGCAAGGAAGACCATTGCCGGTATGGCGCCAATCCAGTAAAAATGGGTGGTGAGCATGCCGTATTTGAGACCGGAGCCGGTCATACCCATCACCTCGAGAGCTCCGAGATTGGTGGATATGAATGCCAGACCTGCCACCCAGGCCGGGATGGACCTCCCCGCCTCAAGAAAGGCTGAGGCATTCTTCATATACTTTTTAAGGGCCCACCCGATACCCAGTACAAAAACGAAATAGACTATCATTATCAGATAGTCTATTCCGCTAAGCGCGAATTTTGTATCCATTTGATTTTCTCGATTAGGTTAGTGAACTCACAAACTTAACGAAATTTATCAAACGTAACGGCTTGCGTATTTTTTTTGTATTTACTCCATATTACTTCCTGGCTGTGGCTTTAGCACTTCTCTCTTTCATTGGAAGAATCACGCTCCTGTCTCGCACTGAGGCGCTTTTGGTACCAACGTAATCGACCCATGCAATGAACTGGTTCAGCTCGTTTTTAAGAAGCGGGTCAGTATAGATGTATATCACATCAGCCGGTACTGCCCTGAACGCGTAGTTGTTGTGGGTCGGATGCCATACGTCAATGTAATATACGCGGGGTTGCAGGTTGGTAAATATCACTTTCCCAGAGGAGTTGGTGAAGCCCTCTACAATGGCGTTTGTCTCATTGTCCCAGTCGGTCAGGGTGGGGTACAGTATCACGCTGGCTCCTGCCACGGGATACTCGTCATTCCATTCCAGGACCTCCACCTCAAGCATCGTCGGGGAGAGCACCTCTATATCGAGGTAGGACTTGTCCACTCTTCCGTTTCCGGAGTAGGCGCTGAGGACCACCGTGAATACACCCGAAGCGTCATAGGAGTGAATGGGTTCGTAAGCGTTGGAGAATGTGCCGTCGCCAAAATCCCATTCAAAATCGGTTGCGTTGTTTGACCCGTTGAAGAAGAGTATATCTTCCCCGACCTCAGCCCTGATCTTGTCTGAAAAGAAGTAAGCTTCTGGCTGAGTTTCACATGAGCTAAGCATTATTACTGCCGCTGCTGCTGTTAAGATTAAAATTCTTTTCATGATTCCCGTTTTTTGTGCTGATATATTAAATCCAAAATCTGTGCCAATTGATATTTTACAAAATCCCGGTTCAGACTGAGCAGCGGGCAGCCGGTTCAATGAACGCCAAAAAGTACTATCTTTGCACACTGTTAAAAAAAAATATTTTATGATCAGCATAACCTTTCCCGATGGCTCAGTTAGGGAGTACAACAATGGAGTAACGAGTCATGACATCGCCCGTTCAATCAGTTCCGGCCTGGCTGCCGATATTTATGCGGCCACCGTTAACGGTGAACTGCGTGACCTGTCGCGGCCGATAAATGACAATGCAACCGTCAGGTTCCACAAGTGGGATGACGCAGAAGCGAAGCATGCTTTCTGGCATTCGTCAGCTCATCTTATGGCCGAAGCACTGGAAGCGCTGTGGCCCGGAACGAAATTCGGTATCGGTCCTGCCATTGAAAACGGGTTTTACTACGATGTCGATCCTGGTGAAGGCAAGGTGATCACTGATGCTGACCTGCCGCTTATCGAGGACAAGATGAAGGAACTGGCAGCAAAAAACAGCCCTATTGTGCGTTCCGAAGTAAGTAAGAAGGAGGCCACTGATCTTTTCCAGGCAAAAGGCGACGAATACAAAACAGAGCTTATTTCCGAGCTTGAAGACGGGACGATCACTCTCTACCGCCAGGGGAACTTCACCGATCTCTGCCGCGGCCCTCACCTGCCTGACACATCATCAATAAGGGCAATCAAGGTCCTAAGCCTGGCCGGTGCATACTGGCGCGGTGATGAGAAGAGGAAAATGATGACGCGCATCTACGGCATTACATTCCCGAAGCAGAAGCTGCTTGATGAATACATGGTAATGATTGAGGAGGCCCGCAAGCGCGACCACCGCCGCATAGGGAAAGACCTGGATCTTTTTGCTTTCTCCCCGAAGGTGGGCATGGGGCTGCCGCTATGGCTGCCCCGAGGCGCTGACATGAAGCAGAGGCTGATTGATTTCATGACCAAAGTACTGAAACAGAGAGGTTATGCCATGGTTTCAACACCGCATATAGGAAACGTTGAACTCTACAAGACATCGGGACACTTTGAAAAGTACGGAGCCGACTCATTCAGACCAATCACCACTCCTCAGGAGGGTGAGGTCTTCATGCTGAAGCCAATGAACTGCCCGCATCACTGCGAAATATTCAATGCCACGCCCCACTCCTACCGCGATCTGCCCGTGAGAATGGCCGAGTTCGGAACCGTATACAGGTACGAGCAGAGCGGTGAGCTTCACGGACTGACACGTGTGCGCAGCTTCACACAGGATGATGCACACCACTTTTGTGCTCCGGAACAGCTGAAGGAGGAATTCAAGAGCATTATTGACCTGGTTCAGTATATCTTCAAAATTGCCGGCTTCAACGAATTCACGGCACAGATATCACTGAGAGACCCGGAGAACCGTGAGAAATACATCGGATCCGATGAGAACTGGGAGAAGGCAGAAAAAGCTATAATTGAGGCTGCCGGGGAAAAGAATCTTACAACCACAGTAGCAATAGGCGAGGCAGCATTCTACGGTCCCAAGCTCGACTTCATGGTGAGGGATGCCATAGGCCGTAAGTGGCAGTTGGGGACCATACAGGTAGACTACAACCTTCCTGAGCGGTTCGGGCTGGAGTACACCGGCAGCGACAACCAGAAACATCAGCCTGTGATGATTCACAGAGCCATCTTCGGATCTATGGAACGCTTCGTGGCCGTCCTTATTGAAAACACAGCCGGCCGATTCCCCGTCTGGCTGACGCCTGATCAGGCCGTAATACTGCCCATCAGCGAAAAATTCAATGATTATGCAAAAACTGTTTTAAATCTCCTTAATAATTACGATATTCGCACCCTGATTGACGAGAGGAACGAGAAGATAGGTAAGAAGATAAGGGATAATGAGTTAAGGAGAATCCCATACCTTCTTGTCATAGGAGAAAAAGAGGTTGAGGCAGGAACAGTCTCCGTCAGGAAGCAAGGCGCAGGTGACATGGGTGTCATGAAACCTGAAGATTTTATCAGCCTTGTGAAGGAGGAGATCAAGAGAGAGATTGGCAATTAAAAGATTGATTTACAAGATAGTATTAATTTAACTGGAGGACAAGAAAATAGCAGGACCGATCTTTTCCAGGCCCAGGCCGGGAAGAAAACCCGAACCGGAACACCGGATCAACAACAGGATCACAGCCAGAACAGTTAGGGTTGTGGGTGAAAACATCGAGGCGCAGGTTATGAACCTCAGTGATGCACTCAGGCTCGCTGATGAAATGGAACTTGACCTTGTTGAAATATCCCCCAACGCTGACCCGCCGGTCTGTAAGATTGTTGATTACCAGAAGTTTCTGTATCAACAGAAGAAAAAACAGAAGGAGATCAAAGCCAATGCTGCCAAGGTTGTGGTCAAAGAGATTCGTTTCGGTCCCAACACAGACGATCATGACTACAACTTCAAGCTGAAGCATGCTATCAACTTCCTTGAAGAAGGCGCAAAGGTCAGGGCATATGTCTTTTTTAAGGGAAGGTCGATTCTCTTCAAGGATCAGGGAGAGAAGCTTCTTGCAAGGTTTGTCAGTGATCTGGATGAATACGGGAAGGTGGACCAGACCCCAAGGCTTGAAGGAAAGAGGATGATAATCATCCTTTCTCCGAAGAAAAAACACTAGAAACATTTTTTACACATATATATACAACATGCCAAAAGTGAAAGTAAATCCGGGCGCAAAGAAGAGGTTTTCTTTGACCGGTACAGGTAAGATCAAGCGTAAGCATGCTTTCAAAAGCCACATCCTTACCAAGAAGTCAACCAAGCGCAAGAGGAATCTTACGTATGACGGACTGGTGGACAAGGCAGATCAGAAGAACGTTAAGCTTCTGCTCGGACTGAAGTAGCGTTTACCGCCTGTCAGAGTGATAATCAACTGAATTATTAACCGGGATGTGAAGCATAAAAGACCTGCAGAGGCGCTTACATCCGAAAAAGAGAAAAGAAAATGCCAAGATCAACAAACGCACCAGCATCAAAGGCAAGAAGGAAGAAGATCTTCAAGCAGACCAAGGGGTACTTCGGCAGCAACTCAAACGTTTACTCGGTTGCCAAGAATGTACTTGAGAAGGGTCTTGCCTATGCCTACCGTGACCGTAAGGACAAGAAGGGACAATTCCGCGCACTGTGGATTCAGAGGATCAACGCAGGAGTACGCCTTTACGGAATGAGCTACTCGCAGTTTATCGGCGGACTTGAGAAGAAGGGAATATCCCTTAACCGAAAGACCCTTGCCGACCTGGCGATGAACCACCCCGAAGCCTTCAAGGCAATAGTGGATAAAGTCAAGGAATAAAAAAAGCGGGCCGCGGCCCGCTTTTTTTTTGTCGTTTTGTGAATCGTGAATTGCGAAATTAATCAGTAATCGCAAATCTGTAATCCCAGATTATCTTTTGGCTCCTTTAAAGAACCTGTTGAACCTTATCTTCTTCAGTCCCTGGGCTTCCTTGTCTATTGACAGCCAGACCAGAACGGGGCGGCCAATAATGTGATCCTCGGGAACAAATCCCCAGTAACGCGAGTCAGAAGAGCCATGCCGGTTATCTCCCATCATCCAGTAGTAATCCATCTTGAACGTGTAGCTGTCGGCCTGAGATCCGTTAATATAGATCAGTGAGTCTCGTATCTCCAGCTTATTCTCCTCATAAATGTCTATGATTGATGTATAGAAGCTAATATTGGTCATGTCAAGCTTTACCGTGGTTCCCTTTTTCGGGATCCAGAGTGGGCCGAAATAGTCTTCATTCCACCTGTATTGGGGATCATGAGGGAATACGGCAGGAACAAATTCACCTGCCCTGCGGAAGTCAGCTTCGATTCCGGTCACATTTGCAAATCCGGATATCAGTTCCGCGTTCGCAGCAGTAAGAGGGAGTTTATAAACTGTTCCCGAGAGCATCAGCGACTGGTCGGATTTCGATACATCCATCCTCTCGAAGGCTTTCGGGTTGATCCGGGTGCCATCTGTGCGGACGTAATATGAGGTCTGCTGTCCCTTATGGGTTTTTGTCTCGCTGTTATTCACGAAGAGTTTTCCTCCGGCAATCGTGATAGTGTCACCGGGTATTCCCACGCACCGTTTTACATAATTGTCGCGGCGGTCAACAGGCCTGTATATTACTGTAAACTCGTTCCATACCATTTGCCTTGCCAGCGAATAGTATTCGTCCTTGCTTCTCAGCGACTTACCGGTCCTGATATCCTCCGCCGTAAGCATCTCGATTCGCTCCCTGAGAATCTCATAATAACTGACTGCCTGCTGTTCGAGGCATACAGTATCCCCTTCCGGAAAGTTAAAGACAACGATGTCATCGTTCTTAACATGGCCGAATCCCTTGAGTCTCTTATAATCCCAGTGGACAAGGTCAGACCAGGATTTGCCTTTGCCACCTGTCAGAGGCATCGTATGCTGCGTAAAGGGAAATGCTATTGGAGTGTTTGGAATGCGCGGTCCGTAAGCCACCTTGCTGACGGCCAGATGATCGCCAACAAGCAGGGTTTTCTCCATTGAAGGGGTAGGAATACGGTAGTTCTGAAAGAGAAAGATATTAATCAGGGTCACTGCAATTACAGCGAAGATGAGGGCATCAAGCCATTCTATCACGGTACTGTTCTTGCCATGCCGCTTCTTCCAGAACGACCAGTTGACC
>Ga0209800_10002261_pt1 | contig 17381 bp, 11 predicted proteins | sample Higcelweek8metaG_FD_187174 | JGI IMG/M metagenome (GOLD analysis project Ga0209800, IMG submission 187174) | Freshwater pond sediment microbial communities from the University of Edinburgh, under environmental carbon perturbations - High... | ecosystem: Environmental > Aquatic > Freshwater >...
ATTCTGAAAGTGCCTGAGTTGTTTCTTCAAATAGTTGATTATTATTGATGGCGATCGCCACCTGGTCGGCAAGGGTTGAAAACAATTCGATATCTTCATTTGAAAACGCGTTTGATTCAACAGATTGAACATCCAAGGCCCCAATCGTATGGTCACCAACTTTGAGAGGCAAAGCCATTTCTGATTTTGTTTCCGGAAGGTCGGGGTTATTGAAAAAGACTGCATCCTGACCAACATCTGTAGCAATACGAGGTTTTCCTTCACCAGTAACGTAACCTACAATACCAGTCTGTCCGACCTGTAATTTATGTTGCCTGGCTAACATTTTACGACCACCTACGGAGTTAGCAGCTCGCAATACTGCAAACTCATCTGTAGAATCGTTTAGGAAAATACCCACGTGATAGAAATCAAATCGGTCGCTAATAAGTGTTGTCACAGTTGACAATAAGGTTTCAATATCTCGGGTTGAAACAACACCACGGGCAACATCAGAAACAGTTTGAAGCTGCCTGGAACGAAATTGGAGTGTCTCATTTTGTTGCGCTAATTGACGTGTACGTTCTTGAACACGATTTTCCAGAGTATCAATAAACTCTTTCAATTGGCGGGTCATTGAATTGAACGATTTACTCAAGATGCCAATTTCATCTCTGGAGGTAACTGGAGCTTGAACACCAAATTCGCCCTCAGAAATTTTTTCAGCTGCTCTGGTCAACTCCAAAATTGGGCGAGAAAATGAGTTTGCAACCACCGTAATGAAAATGGCCACCAATGCTGCAATAAGTGTCGAAATAATAGCAGACAAACGATTTTGATTGGCGATTGATTGGGTTAATGAGGATTGGTCTTGGAGGAACACAACTTGCCAGGGTTCGGTTTGAACACGTTTGATAACTCCTAGTTGAGAAATTTGCGAATTACCAACATTTGTTGCCGTCGTGAAAAAATCTGAAGTTCTCGTTGAGAATGCCACGTTAGCGATATCATTTTGGGATGAATGAAGGAGAGATTGCGGAAGGTAAGAAGGAAGAAGGTTTGCTTGTAGAAGTTCTTCAAATTTACTGGTCGGCAACTGGCTTACTGTACGATAAATCAAGTTGGGGGCGGAACCATCTGCCAGGCGTAAACCATTATTATCAATAAGAATTGGGTATGAACGATCGCCGATAAGCCCTACATATGATTCAAGCATTGTCTGTAAAATACGGGCATCATACCGAACACGTAGATATCCAATCACCTGTTTGGATTGATCGACAACCGGAGAAATAAAGTTTATATATGACTCTCGGGTAGCAGGTATAAACTCCACAGATGAAGCATAAGTAGTGCCAGTATTAGCCGATTGCCTGAAGTATGAGGTAGATCTTTCTGAAGAGCCAATATTGGTTGTATTAGTATCCAGAAGGTTAGTACCAATAAAATTTAAAATAGCATAAGACGGAAGGTAGACTTTTTGTTTAGATTGAAGAGATCTGAAGGCTACAAGTACTTGGTCTTCTTCTGTAGACCCAGTTCTTTGCTGAGGATCAAGTGAAAGATAATCAATAACCGAAGTAAGGCTCGCTTCATTTGCAATGGACTCCAGGTTCTGCTGAATAAAACTATCAACCGCTGATATGGTTTGGTTGGCAGCCACTTGTAAGGAGTCGTTTGCTTGCTGTTGAATTGATGTACGCAAATATTGAGAATTAATCAAAGCGAGCGCTGTAATTGGAATAAGTGACAACGCAAGAGCACCAAGAATTAATTTAACGCGTAAGCTGAGAACGATTGCTCTCGTAGCGAAAAGGATAATTAGACCCACAAGGAGAATTCCGGCAAACCCAAACACTACATATTGAACATTGGGATCGATTATTTGTTGAAATGGGGCAAGAATACTTAATAGAATTGAACCTATGACACCCAAAAGTCCGGTCCAGATAACCCAATCTGTATTTGCTGAAGTTGGGAAAATGGACGTAATAGAAAAAGCGATCGTAATTGCCAGGATTGCATAGGGGAAACCAGAATACACTGGAAGAATAGCGGAAGTTAGCGCAATTGTGATTTCCAGAAGCAAAGAAAATAAGAGAAGTTTTGTAGATTCAGGCGCAGGCCAGAATTTTGTTATAGCAAGTATGCCAATAATGGTTGATACTGAAAATGCAAATGCAAGTATTAATATATTTGAGCGGCTTGTATAAACTGAAACAGTAATTAGAACAATTGATATCAGAGTAATTATTCCAATAAGAATATTGAGGAATAACCGAGGATTGATTGCCAATCTTATACGATTTTGCTGATCGTTTGCTATCTCATTTGTTTGTTGATTTACCATTATTCCTCCACTGGCTATTCTTGCTCAGTGTTTGCAGTTGTTTTTAACTGAATACTGACTTCGTTAATACCCAATGATTTACCAAGTTCAGTCACGGCAGTTTGAAGAATTGATTCAACTGTTTGAGCAGATCGAACTTTAGATGAAATTTCTCCAACTTTATGTTCACGCTCAGCTCTTTCCTGGATCGTTTCGAGAAGGCGAGCATTTTCGATGGCCATAGACAGACGGTCGGTGGCAGTGTTGACTAGATTGACCAACCTTGGAGGGATTTTTTTGCCTTTATATCTGAGTTGGATTACGCCTAATATTTGATCACGCAATTTAATAGGAACAGTGAGAATCGATTCCTCTTCAATAGTTTCAATTGAAGAGAATTTGTCATTCGAATTATTTGACTCAAGTAAAAGAACAGAATTGCCGTCTGACAGATGATTTTCAGAAAAGTTGAAAGCAAGATTCTTCCTCGAACCTTGGAGGTGAGAATGCCAAACGCCTCTTACAGATTCTCCCATACTCGACTGTAGCTCGTGAACTTGTGATTCTAAAGATTGTATTTGACGAGTCTTGGCGATCATGACGGATAATTGATCAGCCAATGATTGAAGAAGGTCAACGTCATCTTGAGAAAAAGCGCTATCCCTATCTGATTGAATATCAAGGGCACCAAGCACTTTGTTTGCTGTTTTTAACGGAATGCCAATTTCAGACCTTGTGTCAGGAAGAAGCGGGTTAAGTTTATGCACAGAATCAATACCAACATCCAACGCAAGGCGTGTCTCACCACGTGCGACTACATAGCCAACAATTCCCTCTTCCCGAATTCTCAATTTGTGACCTTGTTCAATCATTTGTTTACCGACTTGTCCACTCCCAGCCACAAGATCTGCAAATTCATTGTGCTCATCAGCAAGGAAAATTGCGGCAAACGTAAATCCAAATTGGTTGCAAATAAGATCAGCAGCATCAGTGAGCATCTTTTGTTGATTAGTTTGCTGGGCAATATCCCGAGTAATTTGCCTTACAGAAATCAGTTTGGATCTTTGCTTATCTGACTCACTCTCGAGAGTATCAATTCTTTCTGATAATGTACGATTTGTATCGAAGAACTCATCTGATTTTTTATCAATTTCAATTTTTTGATCTTGGAGCTTTCGTAGATATTGGACAAGAGGAGCGACGATCACAAATGCAATAAACAACGTTATCGTGATTGTGGTAAACCAATTAAGAAGCGAATTAGTTGAGCTAAAAAAGCTATTTAGTTTGATAATTCCAATTTGGCTAAAAAGACCAATAACTGATATCAATAATCCTTCGACAATTAAACTAACAATCCACCAGGGACCAGAAACAAGTACGCCGAGGAGTAATATGGAAACGAAAAAATACAGAACTGCATTTGCATTGATGCCTGTTGAGATGATGCTTATTACTCCGACAGAAATATAGAGTATTGATAATAAAATGCTCCGAATAACAAAACGAATGGACTTGGTAAAGGTAATTATGAATAACACCAGGAAAAGGAGAGCGGTTAAGATGCCTAAAAGCAAATCCTTTTTTTGAAGTGCCATATAAAGGTTAATAAAGAAAACTACAGTCCCAAGAATTATCGAACCACTCAGATAATTCTGTAAAAGGGTAGTCTTAAAATCATCAGGAAGATTCTGTAGGAAATTTCTTGAGGAGGCAACCTTCTCAGGGGTGGAGTCTACGGAGCTCATTTGCTCTCCTTTTCAATCATGGATCTGGAATCCTGTGTCTTAACATCTTCAGGAGGGACGAGCGCAATGGAAGCTTCGTGGACCATGGGTAATTTACCTAATTCAATTACTGCGGTCTTAAGAATTTCCTCAATTGACGCTGCTCTTGAGAACTGGGCGGTCAATGCATTTAGCTGTTGTTCTTGTAAAACAGCCATGTGCGATTCTTCGATTAGGCGTGCATTCTCAAGGGCGACTGTTGTCTGAACAGAGATCGTGTCCAGGAATTCTTTAGTTTCGAGTGACATTGCATAACTATCTACCTCGAGATTGATTTTTCCAATAATCTCATCACGCAGAAGTAATGGAATCTCGATAAAATTGGGATTTTCAGGAATCTCAAGAGCCTGGGGGTTTTCAAAATCAAATTTGAGATTCTGATCTATTTGCAGCGGATCCCACCATGCTTGCTTAATATAGGCTCGGTTCAAAATGCGAATATCTTCAAGGGCTTTTTGATTCTTTTGGAATGAGGTTGCGTTTTCGAGTGAAATTGCCAGGCTATCAGCGACACTTTGTAAGATCATCAAATCATTTTCGTCAAAAGCACTTACTTGTTTGGATTGAACTGACATAGCGCCAAGGACATTATTGCCACTCACAATAGGCAAGGCTAATTCAGAGCGAGTTTCCGGAAGCAATGGGTTATCAAAGTGGACAGCTTCTTCTCCGACGTCAAGAGCAATTCTGGATTTCCTTGTTTGGGTTGCCCATCCAATCATTGAATATCCACCTACTGCCAGTTTATGTTTTGATGCCATCATCCTACGACCTGCATCACCGGTACCGTATTTCAAGACTGCGTATTCTCTGGCTTCATCCACAAGAAAGATGCCGACATAATATAGGTCAAATCGATCCTTGATAAGATCAGCAACTTTTTGAATCAATGTTTGTTGATCAAAAATGGATGATGTTGTTTGCGTTATTTCAGAGGCTGTCCGAAGTTGAAAAACACGTTTTTCAAGAGATTGCCTTTGATTATCGATTTCACTAGTTAAATCTTCGATTTTTGTTTGGGCTAACTGATGCTTTCCATGTTCATCAATGAATTTTTTCTTTAAGGTGGAAATAGCAAAATTGCCAACAACGCCGATAAACAAAACCAGGACTACATCAATAATCACATTTAAAACGCTTGAAGATTGATCTATCCCTGGAACTAAATTTGAACTGCGAAGGACTGCCCAGAATAACAGGGTTCCAATACTTAACCCGATTCCAACGCGGGAAGGTTTCTGATAGAGAAAAAGTGTTGCGAGATAGGAGAAGGAAAGGAGCAACAATAGTGCGACACCACCCCAGCCATTACGGATAAACACAATCGTCGAAAAGATATAAAAAACTGACAATAAAGCAATTGACCGAATCCGGTAATTTATCCCTCGTAAGAAAAATAATGTTAATGAAGATGCAGCTAGAAATGCGAATCCGTAAAGATATGTCCAATCGTTTGATTTCGAAGATGAACCAATTAAGAGAAATGCAATTATGGTGGAGATGGAAAATAAACCGATTAAAAGGAAATGGAGAGATCTTTCTTGCCATTGCCGGAGTTCGTCTTTTGGATCGATTTCTGATGGAGAGTGAGAGGGGAGCAAAGAGCGGAAATAGGTCATATTAGACTCCCTTTTTAGCGATGGCTTCATCGAAAGACTCCTGATTTTGGAGCAGTTCGATTGAAGCTTTACGGATATTCAATGCCGTGCAGATTTCAGACAAGGAAGTACGCATAATCGTTTCAACGTCTGTCGATCGCCTGATTTTACTCGAAATTTCGTATAGCTGTCTTTGGCGTTCAACTTGCAGTTTGATCTGGTCAACGAGTTCAATATTCGCAATTAAAGTGGCAAGATTGCTTGCAAGTGTTGATACGATTTCCTGGTCGTTTTCGTCATAAACACCTGGTTCGCTGTTTTCCAGATCTACTACTCCCAACAGTCGATTCGCATAGACTATCGGAACTCCTAAAAATGATCGAGATTGCGGAAACATTAGTGTAGAAGCTTTATCGACCGGAACATCGGCTACCATCTGGACTGCTTTTTCGCTGCCAACTTTACCGAGCAATCCCTCCCCAAGCTTTTTCTCATCTTCAGCTATTTCCGTTGATGAATATCCGGCATATGAACTCAATTTTAAATTACCAGACGAAGTGGGAATCAAAAGGCTTATTCTTTCTTGAGGAAACACTTTTTGAAGCGTTTGTACTGAGTTACGAATTGCATCTTCAAAAGTCAAGTTTTGTCCGGCTGCAGTAGAAACCTGCTGTAAAATGCGATGCCTCTCAAGAGTTTGTTGAGTTTTTGTATAGAGGTTAGCGTTTTGGATCGTTACAGTCAATTGGTCTGCCAAAACCCGGAGAATATTGATGTCTTCTTGAGAGAAGGCATTCGCTTCAACAGATTGCACATCAAGAGCTCCATAAACACGATCGCCGATTTTTAGCGGGATCCCTAGCTCGGAAATCGTATTTGGAAGTAAAGGGTTTGGATAATAAATCGCTTCTTTTGTGACATCACCAACAACAACAGGTTCAGCCCTCAATGTTGTTTGACCGATAATGGATGCAGAGCCAACTGCCAGTTTGTGGCTTTTCGCTTTAAGTTGTGCTCCAGCCTCTCCTGTTGATTCCCTCAGTACAGCAAACTGACCCAGTGAATCCAATAGGAAAATAGAAGAGTGGTAAAAGCCAAACCTTTCCTTAATTAAATCAACAAGTCTTTTTAGAGTCTCATTGATATCAAGGTTCCCCGTTGTTGCTTCTCGTGCAATTTCACTTGTAGTCAATAGCTGTTCTGCCCTGCGTTTGGCAATATTTTGAGTGGTGACCAACTCCGTTACATCTCGAGATATTTTTAACAAAGCATTAGTTTCTCCACTTTCTGAGAGTAGTGGAATTTTGCTTGTCAACGCCCAACCTTTTGTGCCGCTCACCTTTCCGACCTCATCAATTCGACCAAGAACCGGCACTTTAGTGTTCATTACAGAATAATCAGACTCAGGGTCGTCAGGGTTATTAATTTCATATGGATCTACTTTACCCACTAAATCAAATGGGTTGACAACTCCTAGTTGTTTGGATGCTGAATCGGACAACCGGATGAATTCGCCTTGTGAATTCTTGAAGGTAATTTCATCAGGAATATTTGTCAATAAAGAATTTAAAAGGAATCTTTCCTGCTCAAAAGCATTTAATGCCTGTTGTTGAGATTGAAGCAATTCGGTATTTTGGATGGATGCTGTAATTTGAGGTAAAGCTGGGTTTAAAAGTGAAATATCCAGAGCGGAAAAACGATTAGAGACTTCAGAATCAAACAATACTAAACCGCCAAGGATTTTTCCACCGATAGATAATGGTAGGCCTAACCATGATTTTGCGCTCAAGCTTAAAACGCCGGTATCAATTGTACGTAAACCAAGGACGTAAGCATCTTTATGGATGATGGGGTTACCCTGAGTGATAAGAGAAGATACAAGATCATCAGAATATGGATAAGATGGAATAGTCAGACGTTCTTTCTCATTGTAATAGGGGATGCTAAGGGATTTCTGTTCTTCATTGTTCAATATAATAGCAAATCCTAGTTCTTTACCAAACGCAGTATTTAATTCAGCGTGTAATCGACTAAATAGATCTTCCAGATCAGAAGCACTGGTCGCCGATTGGCTGATCGCTGATAGGGTATCCAGTTCCCTGACACGCTGATTTAGATTTGTTAATAATGAAAGACGTTCAATGGTCGCACCAACAACCTGAGAAAGGCTCAAGTAAGGTTGCATTTGAAGAACTGAAATTGGTCGGGGATCACGCGACCCAATCACTAAAAGATATCCCAATTCTTTTGAAATATTTATTGGAAGCAATGCAATTGACGTGCATCCCCTCCTTTCAAAATAGACGCTTAAATTACTGAAATCAGAATCTGTTTTGAGGTCATCTAAAATAAACATTCCAGTTGAGGATAATCGCGATAATCCTTTTGCAAGAGGGATATTAAATCCTTTAAGGGATTGATCGAGGCGCGTACCCTTTGGGTCAGAAATATTTATCAAATGTATTTGTTCGCCGGCAACACTGAAAAAGAAGGATACATAATTTGTTTGGCTAAAAAGTTCTGAAAGGTGTTTATCAACTTCGTCAACAGATTGGGCAATGGTAACTTGTCGGCTTCCAGTGTACAACGCGTTCGTTTCTTTCAAATCAACCTGGGCAGATTCGACTACCTGCACATTTCGAAGACCAGTCGCCAACTGATTGGCAAGGGAGGAATAAACTGTTGAAGACTCATTATCAAAGGCATATGGATCCTGACTTTGAAAATCCAGGACACCGATTACTGAATCTTCGACAAGAATTGGTATCACCATTTGACTTGTTGATGATTCAATCAATCCCTGGATGTTTGGAAGACTTTTTTCAGATTTTATGTCACCAGTTAACCGGACCTGTTTACTTGATGCACACCAGCCAACCATGGATTCAGAATTCAATGGAATGGTTGTGTTGTATTCGGGAATGGAACCTTCTATCTTTGAACCTTGTTCAATAAGGGTTGCTGTTTTCGTTACAGTATCAATCGCATATATCGCATGATAAGGGAAATTCAATTTTTCAGTGATCAATTCAGAAGCTCTATGAAGGATATCACTTTGGTTCATACCCGAGCCGGCTGTTTGAGCAATATCGCCGACCAGGTGGAGTTGGCGAGTTCGAGTTTCTACTTTTTCCTCGAGTGAGCGGTAGTAACCAGTTAATTGCTCAACCATGTTATTAAATGAGTATGCTAATAAACCGATCTCATCATCTCTTTCAACTTTGGCGCGATAAGACCAGTCTCCGGCTGCAAATGTTTGCGCATTTTGCGCCAAATCGGTTAGCGGAGTGATCAATCTTCTTGAAGCGAAATAAACAATTAAGCCGGAAATTAGCATCAACGCTGCCAATAAGATCAAAGTAAAAGGCAGCATACTCTGGACTTGACCAACAATGATATTCCGTGGTACTTCAATGAGCAAGTTGGATTGTGCGAAGGGAAGGGTCTTATAGTATCCAAATACTGGAATATTATCTACGTTTGAATATTGCAAGTCCTGTCCAGTCGCACTTGCGGAGAATCGGGATTTAAGTAAATCAATATTTTCAGTGCTAATTTCGTTCAATACAGGAGATCCGGATTGAGGATCAGCAGTAATTAATTTATTATCTGCTGTTAACAAGAAACCCTGGCTTAATGGAAAGAAAGACTGTGAGGTGTTCAACAAAGACAATGGCAAGGATGACGTAGAAAACCCGATCAACGTTAGTCCAGGAGCACCTGATGGATTCTTATAGATTTTTGAAGTTACCAATACTAATTGGTTAGGAAACAACCCACCGGGATCATATGCAAAAACCGAAAAGTTTGTCTGGTAAAGGGACTTAATAAAGTTACTATCGGTTAAGTTGGTTCCAACCAGGGATTGATTTGAAGAAACCAATACTGTACCTGCTGAGTCAACAATCGAAACCTGGTCAAATATTTTTTCAGTTGGGGTTTGAATATATTGGTTGATATACGTTGTAACTGAAGATAAAGCCAGGTAATATGCTGAAGCCGTTTTACCTTGATATAAAACTGCGACATTTGAATCAAATCCAGCTGATTGATTAATTTGATCAAGAGCTTGCCGGCGGGCATTAATATATTGTTCAACTTGCTGGGAATATGAATCGGATAATGAAGAGAGCTGCCCAATAGCTTGTGACTGTAAGACGTCCCTGGTACGAATGAAGTTGACTAAGCTGATAACAACAATTGGGATAAGGGCAATTAACAACAACCCAAGGAGCACACGTCGAACCAACAACCTGCGAAAAACAGGAGGTTTTATTTGAGGAGTTGATGTTGAGACTTGATCAGTCATAAGGACTCCTTAGTTATATTCCCACACAGGCTTGCCTGATAGTATCCACATAACTTGTTCAGGAAAGCGATCTGGATCGAGCGGTTTGCCAATAAACCCATTAAAGCCAGCCATTTGCGCATTGTTCATTTGCTTCACACCTGTATCAGCGGTGACCGCAACAATCGGGATATCTTTCAATGAACCTGCCTGCCTAATTTTTCTCATCGCGGCATACCCATCTTCGTAAGGGAGATGGATGTCCATTAAAACCAAATCTATTTTCGACAAGGTTTGGGCAAATTCAACTACTTCATATCCTGAGGTTTTCCATTCGCAATGAACGCCAAAATTTGAAAGCATTCGTGCAATCAACATAAAATTACCGATATTGTCTTCGACAATGAGAACGGATTTTTCCTTTAAAACTGCAGAAATTTCATCTGGTGAATATGGATTATTTTTATCAGAAGGCATTAGAATCCTTGATTAGTTTTTGTACCAAGGAAGAAATTCACTTGGTTGAGGAAATTATCAATATCGATGGGTTTTTCAATATATCCATCGCACCCCGCATGTAGGGTTTTTTCGCGATCACCTCGCATTGCATTTGCAGTTATGGCGATGATCGGTATATTCCGAACACCAGGGACAGTTTTTAATTTAGAAGTAAGGGTATAGCCATCAACATCAGGAATATTGATGTCCATCAAAATAAGATCTGGACGGAATTTCCGAAGACAAGTTATGGCTTCATACGCATTGCCTGCCTCAACAACCCGATACGAATGAGATTCCAATAATCTTCGTACCAGGACGCGATTATCAACATTATCTTCTACGTGAAGAATTATTTTGTTCATCTAGACTATACCTCGCGATATAAAATTCTAGCATTAATCGCCAAATATACGCTTTATAGAATTGCAAACTCCGCAGATTAATACAGGAATTATTGAAGCAAATGCTATGCAAGATATATGCGAAAAAGGAAGGAGCGGGTGATGGGATTCGAACCCACGAAATACCACCTTGGGAAGGTGGTGCCTTACCACTTGGCGACACCCGCATAGGGAAGTATTTTATTGAGTTAGAACGTATTTGTCAATGATTGGTAAAGAAATAATTGGTTGGGATATCGTTTAACAGAGTACTACGTATTCATTTGACAAAACTCCGTATGGTATAATTTTTTTTTGTTCGACAATTATTTCATAGGAGTTACATTTGGCAGCCAATCTTTTAAGTTGGTTGATGGGTTTTTTTTCACTCGATATAGGAATTGATCTCGGGACGGCGAATACCCTTGTTAATGTTAAAGGCAAGGGGATCGTAATTAATGAACCTTCCTGGGTTGTGGTGAATAAAAAAACAAAAGAAACTATCGCTGTTGGTGCTGCGGCAAAAGAAATGGTCGGAAGGACTCCTGCCAATTATGTCGCGATCCGACCTTTGCGCGATGGTGTAATTTCTGAATTTGAGATTACCAAATCCATGCTCGAATATTTCATTGGCAAAGTTCACCAACAGACTGTGGTACCGATGCCAAGACCTCGTGTTTGCGTCGGCATTCCTTCCGGGGCAACTGAGGTAGAAAAACGAGCAGTCTATGATGCTGCTATGGCTGCGGGGGCAAGAGAAACCTACTTGATTGAAGAACCACGTGCTGCTGCACTGGGAGCTGGTTTGCCAGTTAATGAAGTAAAGGGAACGATGGTCGTTGATATTGGGGGGGGGACCACGGAAGTTGCTGTAATTTCGATGGGTGGGGTTGTCATTTCTCGCTCATTGCGGGTTGCCGGGGATGAACTTGATGAAGATATCCTCCAATACATAAGAAAGAAATATAACTTACTGATCGGTGAAAGATTAGCTGAGTTGGTAAAAATCAATATTGGATCAGCATATCCATTACAAACTGAATTAACCTATACTGTAAGAGGTCGCAACCTCATAACTGGGCTTCCCGGGTCAATGGAGGTTTCTTCTGTAGAAATTCGTGAAGCGATTTCCAATTCAATTCAAGTTATTGTCGATACAATAAAGGACGCGTTGGATGAAGTCCCACCAGAGTTGATTTCTGACTTGTTAGATAACGGAATCTGCCTGGCAGGGGGAGGTTCCCAAATTCTTGGGCTGGTTCCAAGATTAAAAGATGAGCTTAATTTACGGGTTTGGATCGCGGATGATCCAATGACTTGTGTTGCAAGAGGGGCAGGATTGGTACTTGAAAACCTTGCAGCACATGAAAAATTCCTGGTAAGTATGGACAGAACTCGAAATACTGGATGAAATCAGGCTAAATGAGAAAAGGCAGCTTTAAAAATTGGCAGCCAATTGTCATAGGATTAGCAATCACTGGGGTAATAATTCTGGCAATAAGCGGTTTATTGGGGAAAATCATTGATACTGCTGCTTCACCACTTGTGGATGCACAAACATGGCTATCCAAACGTATTCAAGCCGTTGAGGATTTTTTAACTGTTCCTCGAGATGTTACGGTTTTACAGCAGGAAAATTCCGATCTTAAAAATGAAGTATCCCAACTTCAAGCAGAGATACTGATATTAAAGCAACAAGTCTCGGAAACCGACATTCTATATGCACTTCTGGATTTTGCTCGTACACGCCCCGAAAACAAATATATAGCAGCTTCAGTAATTGGCAGGGATCCAAGTCCATTCTTGAATTATGTAATCATTGACCATGGATCTGACGACGGTATTTTTAAAGGAATGCCGGTTGTCACCCAACAAGGTCTGGTTGGACGCATCGATGCTGTGACTGCAACTGCTGCAAGGGTACAACTTATCACCGACCCAGGTTCCCTTGTCAACGTTGGCTTGGAAGATGCGAAAATTGATGCCCAGGTAAGTGGTTCCATTTCCGGTGATTTAACTTTGGAAATGGTAAATTTGGATGCAAACGTGAATCAAGGTGACCTGGTATTAACTTCAGGTTTAGGTGGTTCGTTTCCTCCTGATATCCTTATTGGTCAGGTGTTAACTATCTCCAAACCAGAAAACTCTCTCTTCCAGCAAGCTACCATTCAACCGGTAGTGGATTTTTCAAACCTACGTGCAGTTTTGATTATTACGAACTTTAAACCAGTTGATTATTCAATTTTGACTGAAAATAAGTAATAACATGGCTCAATTACTTTCAATTCCTGTGCTGTTATTATTATTAGGTTTACAAATTTCCGTAAGCAACAAATTTTCCATTTTCAATGGTTTTGCGGATCTTTTATTGTTATGGTTATGTGCCTGGATCGTCCAATCCAAAGTTAAGCATGGATGGATTTGGTTTTTAGTTGCGATTCTGATGACAGTTTATGTTTCAGGCCTTAAATGGTATGCAATTGTTGCTGGCTATGTTTTTATATTCATCCTGGGAACGTTTATAAAGAAAAGACTTTGGCAATCCCCACTTTTGTCGTATTTTCTCGTTTTGATAGTAGGAAGCCTCGCTTTTAATTTTGTTGCTTTTTATAGTTTACAATTCTCAGGTTTATCTTTAGACATAATGGAAGCATTAATGACAATTATTATGCCGTCCTTAATACTTAATTTAATTTTTTCTATTCCTATTTATCTTATTGCCAAAGATATGACTCTTTGGTTGTTTCCTTATGAAGAAACCGAATGACAAACGATAACCAATCCAAATTTAATTTTAGCAAGAAAAGGTTTTTGATCCTATACGGAATCATTACCATAATATTTACCGTCTATTTATTTAGGCTATTTAGTTTACAAATTGTTCAAGGGGCAAATTACAGCGCGCAGGCTGAAGAAAATCGTATAAAAAATATTAGTGTCCAGACAACACGTGGTAATATCTTAGATCGCAATGGTTTTATCCTTGCGGAAAATGTTCCTTCATTCGATGTATCGATAACTCCTGCGAATTTGCCTGCGGACACCGGCACTACCGAAGAAATATATCGAGAATTATCCTCATTAATACAAATACCGGTTACCAATGGCGTGATTAACGATCAATCTGTAAAAACTTTCTCTGAATGTAATACAGATTTTGGAATCAAGGAGATTGTTCTTATTGGCGACACAAATGCTCCTTATCAAAGCGTCAAAGTTAAATGTAACGTAGATCAAAAAACTGCCATGATAATTAAAGAGAAGACTTCTGATTGGCCAGGGGTTAATGTAGATATAAGTTTTATTCGGCATTACCCAACTGGCAGCTTAACTTCTGAAATCATTGGTTTTCTGGGTCCAATAACTGCAGAACAAAAAGATTATTACGAAGAAAAGGGTTTTGTAGCAGGAAGAGATAAAATCGGGTTTGCGGGCGTTGAATTATCAATGAACGATATTTTAATGGGTCAAAACGGTCAAAGAGTTGTAGAGGTTGATAATGCCGGAAAAGAAATTAAAAATATTGAAGCTCCTGTTGATGCAACTCCTGGATATACAGTAAAACTTACGATCGATACCCGTTTACAAACTGCTGCCAAATCAATTTTACAAGACGAATTGAAATATTGGAATACGTGGTTTGGCAATATAAAATCTCAGAATGGTGTTGTGATTGCTATGAATCCGAAAACAGGAGAAATCCTGGCTATGGTTTCTGAGCCAACCTATGAGAATAATCGTCTTGAGAGAATTATTCCTGCTTATTATTATTACCAATTATCTGAAGATCCACTTTATCCGCTTCTAAACCATGCTGTGTCCGCGGCGCATCCTCCCGGATCTGTCTATAAAATGGTTGCAGCAATTGGAGCCTTAAACGAGGGCGTGGTAACACCTGAACAGGAAATTCAATGCCCCGGGACCATTTCCATCATTCAAAAATACTCAGAAAATGATCCTGGTATCGCGCGTGAGTATGTTGGATATGACCGAAATGGTCATGGCATATGCAATTTTGTCAAAGGTGTTGCCCTCTCAGATGATATTTACTTTTATAAAATAGGCGGAGGATTTGAAAACGAAGTTCCTAATGGAGGACTTGGTGTCTGGAGAGCCAAGGAATATGCCGAAGCGCTGGGATATGGCCGGTTAACCGGTATTGAGCTGCCAGGAGAGGTAAAAGGCCTAGTCCCCGATCCGACGTGGAAACGCATTAATAAAGCAGAAAACTGGTCTACGGGTGATACATATATTACAACCATTGGTCAGGGATATGTGCTGGCAACACCTTTGCAGGTACTACAGTCATTTGCGATTTTGGCTAACGATGGCAAATATATGAAACCAACAATTATTAAAGAAGTGCGCGATTCAAAAGGCAATATAATCACCGAAATTCGTGATTCAGAAGGCAATATCATTCAGGAATTTGGTCCCAAATTAGTTTGGGACATAACCAAGGATCCAGTAATTGATGTTTTGGATGAGGGAAATAAACCTACCGGTGAGAAAAAAGTAGTTCAACCCTGGGTCATAGAATATGCCCAGCGAGGGATGCGTGCAGTTGTAGAATATGGGACAGCATCTCGACCAAATACACTAGGTTTTTATGATGTCCCTTCAGCTGGCAAGACTGGAAGTGCCGAATACTGCGATAACGTTGCCCAGGAAAAAAATCTGTGTCAGCCAGAAGCGTGGCCTTCACATGCCTGGTATGTTGGGTATGCGCCGTACGATGATCCTGAAATTGTGATAATTGCGTTTGTTTATAACGGTACGGAAGGAGCTGCTGTTGCAGCCCCAATTGTAGGAAAAGTAATGGAAGCGTATTTTGAGTTAAAAGCAATTGATTCTGCCAGTGGGCAAACTCAGGAGACAGTTCCTTAATCGGTGACTGAGATGTTTAATCGCGAATTATGGAAGCATTTTGATTTTTGGTTATTTGGAGCTGTCGTTTTTCTCAGCCTGTTTGGGATATTAATGATCCAGTCAGCCATTGCTGGTAATACTGAATTAGCGGGATTGGTTAAACGGCAAGCAATATATTTAGGAATTGGACTTGGTGTTCTTGTGGTGGCTGCTTTAATAAACTATCGTTATTGGAAGAATTTTTCGAACCTTTTATACATTCTTACCATTCTTTTCCTCGCTGTAATATTAATTGCGGGAACAATTAGTTTTGGAGCCCAAAGGTGGCTTGAAGTCGGGTTGGTAAATATTCAACCTGCTGAAATAGCCAAAATTGTTCTGATACTTGTGTTGGCTGATTATTTTTCAAAAAACGCGAATAAAGAAAAAAATGTTCGATGGGTTTTAATCAGTTTTATTATTGTTGCAGGAATTGTGGTTCAAATTCTCTTGCAGCCTAATTTAAGTTCCTCTATCTTGCTTTTTGTGATTTGGTTTGCCATGTTGTGGATAAGTGGTTTGCCTACGAAGTATCTACTTATTCTTGGAGCATCCGTAATCGTAATCTCTGTTGTAGCTTTTCCGTTTCTTCAGGAGTACCAACAACAACGTATACTCTCGTTTATTAACCCAGATCCGAATGCACGTTACGGCAATACCTATAATGTTGAGCAGGCGCTGATTACCATAGGGAACGGTGGTTGGTTAGGGAAGGGGTATGGTCACGGGACCCAGGTTCAACTGCGTTTCCTAAAAGTTCGCCACACAGATTTTATTTTTTCCGCAATCGCTGAAGAATTTGGATTTATTGGAACCGTTCTTATTGTGGCATTATTGGTTTTTGTAATTATCCGTTGTTTTCGAGCTGCAAGGTTGGCAAGTGATAATTATGGCGCAATGATAGCATTCGGTTTTTCAATGTTAATTTTTTTCCAGACTGCAGTAAATATAGGAGTTAATTTAAGAGTTATTCCAGTAACAGGGCAGACATTACCCTTTATTAGTTACGGAGGGAGTTCACTGTTATCATTAATGCTGGGTGTTGGATTAATTGAAAGCGTTTTAATGCATCAACAAAAATAATGATGAGGAGAACCATGGATTCCGATACACAACCAATTCGCGTACGCTTTGCTCCTTCTCCAACCGGCCATATGCACCTTGGGAGCGCAAGAACAGCTCTTTATGATTACTTAACAGCAAAACATTTTAATGGAAAATTCATCTTGCGTATTGAAGACACGGACATGAAGCGCTACATGCCTGAAGCTGAGCAGGAGTTGATGGATGGTTTGAGATGGTTAGGTATTGAATACGATGAAGGACCGGATATCGGTGGTCCTTATGGTCCTTATCGACAATCTGAACGTAAAGAGATTTACAAGGAGTATGCCCAGAAATTGGTAAATGAAGGAAAGGCATACTGCTGTTTTTGCAGTCCGGATCGTCTGGCTCAGGTTCGTGAAGAACAACTAAAGAATAAATTACCTATCCATTATGACGGCACTTGCAGGAATTTAAGTCAGACTAACGTTAACAATAGAATTGCCAATGGCGAAACCTTCGTCATCAGATTTAAATCTCCTCAAACCGGATCGACAACAGTTCAAG
>Ga0209800_10002265_pt1 | contig 17347 bp, 10 predicted proteins | sample Higcelweek8metaG_FD_187174 | JGI IMG/M metagenome (GOLD analysis project Ga0209800, IMG submission 187174) | Freshwater pond sediment microbial communities from the University of Edinburgh, under environmental carbon perturbations - High... | ecosystem: Environmental > Aquatic > Freshwater >...
GCAAAATTAACATCACTAATGTTGAATTCGCTCTCCAGAGACAGCGGGGTCAGTCCCACCCTGCCGGATGACGAAATGCCGGCTTCCCGATTCAACCGGGTCTTCACATCAAACCCAAACGCCTTACCCGGTTCCAGGGAAAAATCGTTGATTGCGATATTCAAATTATCAATTGGCATGAAAAACTTTAAATCAAAAACTATATTATCTGTAAGCGGTTTATCATTTGCGTTATGACTTCTTCTCCATAAGCTTGAAAATGGGCTTCCCCCATTAGCATAAATTTCTAATACTTGTGTGGATTCTACCCGTTCATTAGTCATAGTAATTATTTTCTGTGTGCCACCAGTTGCTACATATCTCCAATATGACATATATTCTGAATGTGTAGCTGTCGCTTCATACAATGCTGTTCCACCATTGTTCGACGGTTCTGTTCCAGTTGGTATTCTTTCAAAGTTTTCGTTTTTAATTTGCGTCCTAACAGTTATTAGGGGAGAGGCATCACCATAGCTGGCAGATACGACGATTTTACTTAAGTCTACTGCTACCCACAAGCTACTTGTAATTACTAATATTAAAATTATTGATAAAAATCTTTTTAACATATTCTCCCCCTAATTAGTGGTGTTAAACATTGTTACTTTTATACTAATTTTTCTCATTCATATTTTAAGATCAATACGTTACCAATTCAACTATCGCAGTAGTAAGTTCATCATTCCAATCAACTTCAGCTCCTAAGCTTTCTGATACAAACCTTACTGGCACCATAGTTCTACCATTGATAATCTTAGCAGGCACATCTAATGTTATCGATTTGCCATTTGCCATTGCATCCTTACTATCTATGGTAACCGTAACTGTATTTATTCCAAGCTTCCCTGTTGCCGTTCTTGCATCATTATCCCACTCCACAGTTGCACCGAGTGCTTCAAATATAGCTCTGATTGGAACAAGTATTCTGTTTTCAATATTTTGAGGTGGGAAATCTGCTGTATCTAATATAACACCATTTACCATTACTCTGTTTATTTTTTCAGGATTAGGAGGAATTTCACGTTTAATTGAGTCTGTTGATGCTGTTGGAATAGTGTCTGATTTTTTCAAAGCAATACTATGTCCACTAGTCAAATGCACTCCAAAATACCCATCTTCTTTTATTGAACCTTCCTTGTCAAGATAGTTAAACACTGTCTTTCCATCAATTTTTAATATAATATTCACACCATTTATTCTATTAACTGCTCCCCATTGTATGTCATGCCATTCGCCTGACCTCAAAAAATCATTTGGAACTTCCATCAAAATCGGTGAATGTGCAGGACGACGTTGCAATTCAATTATGTTTGGCTTTATTGCAACAAAATATGACGTAGTGCCGTAACAAAACTTGTCTTTATCAGCTTGTTTCAAAGTTAGTCCCACCCAATTTGATGGATTTGGAAAATCTATCTTCGCTTTGAAAATCAAGATTTGTGATGAACTTGGGATAGTATTAAATATACCTTCCCATTCTGTCTCACTACTCTCAAATTTTATTTCTCCATTTCCAAGCTTAACTAAGTCTTTATCAACTGCGTTCCAATCATCAGTGGATTTTAACATATCATCTATTCCGACATACCCAATATTAAGGCAAGCATAATATTCTTGGGTCAATTTCGTAAGTATAGAATCAATTTCACTTTGTGAAACTTGTCCTTTTGTCAAAGCATTAACTTTTTTCGCAGCAGCAATAGTTGCCGCCAAACTCTGTTTTGTACCTTCTCTCAACTGACTGTCTGGTGCACTTTCTGCCATTTTAATTGCTCTTTCAAGTGCCGTCTGGTCTATATCACCAATTTGCAAAGTAGTAAATTTATATGGTGTTGCCGAGGTTTTCCATGTTGTTGCGTTTTTCGCAGATATATTGACAGCATTTACCGTCCAGTAGTAAACCCTTTCACCATCTTGCAAACCAGTAACTTTTATATGATTGAAATATGTTTCTTTATCAAATACAATGTTTTTCATTTCAGAATCAGTAGCAACTTGAACTCTATACTTGTCAGCAAACAAAGCATTTTCCCATGCAAATTCTAAGTCAGCCGGATTCAAATTAATACTATCATTTTGTGGATATAACTGTGCAAAAGGAGAGCTTGCTTCATTTGGCTTTGCATTTACTTTTACATATTTACTTGGCTGAATACCGATTTTATTCATGTCAAAGGCATCCGTTAATATGCCTGGAACCTTTTTTGCAATTTCAGAGCTACTCTTCACCCTATAATCATTTGCTTCAGGATTAACAAAAACAGACATATCTGTCACAGTTACATTATTACTCACGGTTCCGCGAGAAGCCATATTGGCATCTACTGTCAATGGCTTATCCGAAAGATTATTTGAAATAATATTACCATAAGGTTGATATGGTTCAGGCATTTCCGCTAACATTTCAGGGAACCTTTCTGCATATACAGGAATGGCCACTGCTTTTGCTAAAAGCTTCTCTAAATTTCCATCGTTAGGCCATGTCGCTCCACGGTTATCACTATTTAAAACATTCCCTTTTACATTTATTACTGTATTGTTTGTAATAGCATTATAATCTCCACCACCGTTTTGAATTCCTGCAGAGCCACCAACTATAATATTATGATGAACGCTTATTCCACTCATTTGGTCATCCAGATATAATCCAACTGCATCATATCCAATTAATGGGTCTCGGCTTAAAAAGTCATGAATAAAATTATAAGATAGTTCATTTCCACGGAATGTAAGATCACGCCCCGAATATACAGTGCCTGCATCATAAGCCTCCCTACACACATTAAATATTTCATTATATCTAATAATATGGTCATTACCATAGAAATTGATTGTGTGAAAAGGCGAGTTATGTATTTCATTATTCTCAACAATATTGCCCACGCCGAAAATATTGAACAAAGGGGTGTTTTTGGTACTCATACCAGCCATAAATATATGGTTGTTACTTATAATATTATTTCCAGATACGAGCGTATCTCTGTTTCCACCCCAAATATCTAATACCCCACTTCCTAAAAACTGAAATGTATTATCCCTCACAACACAATTTTCGGCTGCATCAATTATATTTGTCCAATAGGGCATTAATGGTCCTCTCGTCATACCTGTAAATTTTATTGTTTTAAGACCAATATCCGAGAAGATACAGTTCTCAATAGTAACATTTTTAATATTTTTGTTCATTAATATTGCATTTCCGCGAGTTTTGGTAAACTCAATGCCCCTTATAGTAACAAACTTTGTTTCTTGCATATTTATAAAATGATCCTTAAAGTTTGATATTTCAAAATTCGCTTTAGATATGTCAGATGAAGGATAATAATATAGCATCATCGTAGAGCGATCAACAAACCATTCACCTGGCATATCAATTTCTTCAAGTAAATTAAATATCTTCCATCGATTTGTTTCTGGGTTTACGAATCCAAAATCCGACCCAGTTTTCATGGTCAATGTTTTTTTATCAGGGTCAACTCCTGCCACAAGTATCCTCTCATAACGATAATCGTGTCCAGGATACCCAGCAAGATACAAATCAGTTGCACCCGTCCATCTCGAGGGGTTATTTTCAGCATACTCAATAACTCCGCCAGATGTACCACCAGTTCCCCCGACAGCAACAACCTTTTTCCATAAAGAATAATTAGCGTCCCCATTCGGCCATTGCGAAAGTAGTTGTTCCTTACCGTCTAGATAAAAGGCTGTATATTCCCCATTTTTAGGTTCATTAGACGTGGATGGTTCAAAAGGTGCAATTTGTGTAATTCCTTGTGCTTTTAAATCGAGCTGCCTAATCTTATCCTTTGCTTTTTCAGGAAGGCGTGCAATAATTTTGTCATCTGTAACTTTCGTAAATTTAGATGTGTCAAGAGTTTGTGCAGCACTAAAAACAACTTTTTCACCAGCAGCAGCCTCATAGGTTATAGGTGCAGCTGCAGTGCCTGAGTCTGATATACCAAAGCTTACTCTATAAGAAAACTTGTAAGTTCCTTTGTGAAATTTAATCGTAATTGGAAGCTGTCCAGCTTTTTTTGATGCTGCTATTCTTGCACCGTCAAGTGTAGCAAGTGGCTTATCAACAGTTCCCGGATTGGAATCATTGCCATTGATGCTCACATGAAGCTCTAATAATGTTTCTGCAGCCATAACCGGTATTAACGAAAATAGTAGTGTCGCCATTATTACAAATACAATAATTTTTATTTTAATCTCCTCCTAAAAAATTGATTTTATATCTATGAAATTATAGCGTTAATTAGCAGAATTACCGTTTTGTGCCAAGGAAGTTATTTTTATAAAATCAAATCTAACCATAGCAATTATCAAAGATAACATAACAAATATTTCGGCTATAACGCCTGCAATAGAACCACTCGCAAAATTGTATACAAGAAAACAAGGAGAACATATTAAGGAAATACGCCTTGTATACATTGGCTCTTTAATCCAAAATCCAAAGGTTGATAATGTCATCCCAATAATCGAAAATATGCTAAAATAATTATCATATGTAGCCACTCCAACTAAAATATACAACAACACAAACACATATAACAAATATTTCTTTTTAGCCCACATACTATCTCGATTAAAAAAAATCACATTCCTTATAGTGCTGAGCAAACACATAGCCGCACCCGTATATGCTCCCAATAAGATAAACTGTATGGCAAATGTAAACGAAGCAAGTGCTTGAAACAGCAATATGCCTTTATTTATATTTTTTTGAAATGAAACAATTGCAAAGATTAGTCCGACAAACCCAATACCTTGTATGATGAAATTTTGCATATATCCTCCCCCAGTAGTACCATTTTTGTTTATGCTTTATAAAGATACAACACTGCCGAACCTTGAAAAGGTGCAGTTATTTCATGCCTATTTCCACCACTGTAAGTTTTCCCCTGTATAATTTCTCCTGTAACGGGATTCAACCACTCTGCCTCAAATTCACCCTCAATATCCCACAAATCAATACCTTCTGTTCCTCCAGATGGTAGATAACAAAGATATTCATATCCTGGGCTTGCAAGGCAGAAAGTTGATGTACACAGCTCATTATGAGGTATGCATGTATTCAAATTCATACGATTGGCAAAATTCTTAGTATATCCGAGGTTGCGCCTTATTGGCTCATACGGATAATAATAGCGACTATTCTTCGAGATTCCATTCACCTTCCAATCTGCCTCTCGCACAGGAAGAGGTTCCCAAGGGTCCATAAAAATCGTGTTAAACCCACGGGTGAAGCTTTTCCAAACCCAAGCATAGTCACCCCCATGTCCCCACAGGTGGTCAGTATCGCTAACTATCACCTTGCTTCCATCGGTAGCTGGTGGATTGTAACGATATTCAAAAAGTCGTCCATTGCCCGTTGAAATCCAATCGGCACAGGTAGCATAAAGCTCATCCATATTCTGGTCGCCACCCTCTCCAGTAATTCCAACAGGGTGCTGTTTCGGTTTTAAACTTTCATATTCCTTAACAAATGCACAAAGATGGTCCTGCCACTGTATAGCTTCAATGCGGTTTGGAACCTCATTGCAAATTTCATATAAAACACAATCAAGATCATTCACTGTATCAATTATCTTTTTTATAAATTCCTTCTGCAAGTTTAGTATTTGTGGGCAGTTAAGGGAAAAGAAGCCAAAGGCTTGTCCATTTTCCAGAACTGGATTATCTGTAATTCCATTTATATTATTTTCAGGATGCATAGGATAGCATACCCAAGGATCTTGCTCAGGGTGGAAATTTGAATACTTAATTCCCCATGCCTCGAAAAACATAATCGAAACATAAATTCCCTTGCTTGAAGCCATTTCTACCCGTTCACGCAACCGCAAAAAATATTCTTCGTTCCACTTTGATAAATCAAATTTGGGAAATCCGTCCTGTGCTTTACCTGTACCTGTGCGGGCATAGGGCATGGGGTCGAAAAGTGTGCTTTCGTCGTTCCACGGACAATTCTTAGTCTGTGTCCACTGCCAGAACCTAAGAAAATTATGCTCGAAATCCTCCATCATTTGCAAGAATCCGTCATAATCCATATTTTTGCGTGGCGTACCTTCTAACCAAATGTCTTGCATAACTGCCCATGTGTGTGAGCCTGTTAAGTAAATAGCTTTCCCTGAATCATCTGTAAAATAGCGAGAATTAGTAGTATTTATACGTAAAGGACCATTAAAGTGTTTGTTTGTAATCATGAATTTTTACCATACCTTGGTTTTAGATATAAGTGTGATTGTTCGAAAATTTCTTCAGGTGAAATATATTCATCAACGCACTCATAATATAAAAAAATATTTTCATTCAGATTAAACACGCTTAAGGTCATTAGTGTATCATTACACTGTGCTCGATAAAAATGCCTAGTAATCACACTAACATCTCCAATCTAATATTATATTCATATCTATCACTTTTCTAACCTCAATATTAAGATATGTTTAGTAATTCATTAATCGATTTAACTTTAGTTCTTATTCCTTCTTTTTGCGAAGATTCTACACAAGCGTTTATTATTGAAATAGTTTTAATTCCATCAAACCCACTAATAGCAACTTCACGATTTTCCATAACGCTACTGATAAATTCATCAATAATTCCAGAGTTAGAAAGCTCTGATTGTGATTTATTTGCTTTTGTACTTATTCTTATTGGCATTTCATCTTTCATTACTATAACTATGTCATCTTGTTCTTCTGGCGAAAGATACATAATTGCATTTTCACAGTATATTATAAGACTGTTTTCACAATTACCATAGCAAGACCAGCTTGCTTCAATTGTTCCAACAATTCCGCTTTTTGTTGTTAATGTACAAAAGCTATTATCAATGACATCAACAAAGTTTCCCAAGTCGTCTTTTTTATCTAAGGTTACATTTGTAGCATTAACATATTCAATATCATCACTTATCAACCATGTTAACAAATCAATTTTATGCACTCCAAGGTCTCCAAGTGCGCCAGCACCTGATTTTTTCTTATCAAAAAACCAATTATTTTTATTTTTATCAACACTCCAAAAATCTGGACCATGATTTTTAAACGCACCTCTAAATGATATAACTCTACCTAAAAGACCTGTTGTCAAAATTTCTTTTGCTTTTTGATGAGTAATAAAATATCTTTGACTTAAGCCAATCATAAGTTTGCAATTGTTTTCATTTGCTACTTTTTGCATCAGAACTGCATCCTCAATTGATATTGCCATTGGCTTTTCACATAGCACATGTTTTCCTGCATTCAAAGCTTCTATAGTCAATTTTGCATGGGTTTCATTTGGCGTACATATACTCACAGCATCGATTTCAGGATTATTAATAATTTCCTTATAATCGCTACACCAACTTGAATTATACTGATTTGCTAATTCTTTTGCTCGTAGCTCAACAGCATCATAAAACATTGTAATTTCACTGTTCGGATTATTATGATACTCAGGTGCATGACGCCATACCGTTATACTTCCACAGCCTATTATTCCAACTTTTAGCATAATTACAAACAACCTTTCTTATTTCATTTTTGTTTTTAATTGCCTAATTTCCTCGAATATGGATAGTCAAATGTCACTTTAGATAATAAAACCGGCTTTTCGTTCTCTATTATATAAACTTCATTAGGGTTAATGGAAAGTCTAAAGCTGTTTTTCCCAACCTTTAGTTCAATTTCTCTTGTTTTGGTATCAATACCAACTATTTGCTTAATATTCCCACTCAAATCCGTTATAATCCTTACGTTATTTGAGACAACAAACATCTCTGTACCATTTATGTAGCCACTAAAAAAGCCCTGCTTGCTTTCAAGTTTAAAACTATCATCACCCCATATTTGGGTATATTCTCTATTGTTATTTGCATCTTCCAATCCGCTCCAAAAAACCTCGTCCATGCTAATGTAAACTCCGTAAAGACGTGAGAAATACTCCAATACTGATATAAGCGTAGGTCCATACCCATCATTATCCATGCTTGGCTTTGCTGTAAATGGGTCAAATTGCTGCGGGAATTTCAAATATTTGCCTAAAACTTCTAAGTATTTTCTGCCAAGCAAAGTAAGCTCGGCGTAATGCCCATAGTTTTCCAAAGCCTGTATAGCCCTTTGATATGTTAGCGACTCTGGTTGTCCACTCCAATTATTGTTGGCATGATTTCTAAAAAGCGGGTCATTAACTGCAATAGAAGGTAACGGCATATTAGTCCAAAATTCTTCTGGATTGAGCATATGGTATGCAATAAATTCATCTGCCATATCCTGTGTAAAGCCCCCGTAATACATTACTCTTAAACTATTGTGCAATAAAGTTTCCATGAATTCATTATTACAGTCTCTATCATAGCAAGCATGCTTTTCAGGACGCCAAAGATAGTCCTTTATTTTTCGACGCACCTCGTCTGCTTTTTTGCTCCAATACTCTTCCTTGCCATTATCAAGTTCCTTTGATATCTTCGCAAGTACATCTCTTCCGTTACAGGAATATCCCATAAAATCCATAGATGCGTATGGCACCTTTCCTATTCCGCGCGGAGGTGTTTCACCTTCCCAACCAAGTGGCGCACCTTCAAATCGTGTGCTTTCATCCTCACCTGTATCATATACACACCAAGTTTCAAGGCAACCATCTCCATTTGAATCTCTATATTTCCAAAGGTAGTTATCAAATCCCTCTAAAGTATTATAAAGCTTTTGAAGATAGGCTTTATCCTCTTCAATATGATAATACATTTTAAACGCTGGCACAGGAAAACAGTAGCCCTGAACCCATCCGAAAAAACGCTGTATTTCACCATCGGCCTCTAAGGATGAAAGCAATCCATTTTCCTTAAACCATGGAAACGCATTACGCAAATCGCTATTTACAACGCCAATCATTCCGGGAATTCTACCGTCTTCTCTTTGGTTTTCAATAAATATTAGTTGATTATTAAGTGCTACCTCCATATTTCGTTTTGCATACATCTCTCCGCCCATTGGTTGAGTTTCAAGCCACACAAAAGGATACATAACCGAACCCTCAACAAGCACTTTTTTATCTTTGAACTGTTTAATGTTCTGTTGTAACATTAGTTCGCATTTATCGAATAAAGTTTTTAGCACATTATTATCAGTATTATACATAACCTGAGTATTTGGTAATACTTCAGGGCTTATTTTCATATCATTATTCATCATTTCCACACCTGCTTTTCCAAATAATATTTAATCGGGTATAACCATACCCTTTATATAGTTTTTAGGCTTATTTTCCAAAGTTCTAAATGCCTCGTTAATCTCACTTAATTTAAACACATGAGTTATAAGTTCCTCAACTTTGTATACGCCTCTATTTACTAAATCCACTGTTCGTCTTAAATCGTCCATTGCATCATTAGAATAATCAGGGTGTGCAACTATTATTTGTAGTGAGCGTTCAATTATACCGTGGATATTTGTAAAGTTAACTGCCTTTTGGTATGTACTCATTATAACAAGTCTGCCTCTGCCACTTTGCCTTATGTACGTTACACAATCATTTAGCACATTAGAATTTCCGGTACCTTCAATTACAAAATCCGCCATATGTCCGTTTGAAATCTCTGCTATCTTCGAAGCAACATCTTCATTTAAAGAGTTAATTGTATGTGTTGCACCAAACTTTTTAGCAAGTGCTAAGTGGTTGTCGTCGATATCTACTGCTATTAAAGCTGATAGCCCATCACAATTTAATGCTTGAATTGCCCACAACCCCATAGGCCCACAACCAACTACTACACCAACATCTCCTGTTTCTGGTGTTGCAGCACGAGTAACAGTTGTAATACACTTTAATGGTTCACACAAAGCATATCTTTCATCAACATGGTCGGCTAATTTAATAATCTCGTCAACATTTGCTACAAGATAGTCGGAAAAGCTACCCATTATTATACCTGTTGCTTTATCTCCAATTTTAAGCGTTGTAACACCCTCACCACATTCCACTACAACACCAGCTGCTTCGTGACCTAAAGGCATTGGAAGCTCGCCCAATTGCCCCTTCCAATGATGAAGTTCCCAATTACAAAGTCCACAAGACGCAATTTTTAATATAACTTGCCCTTCGCCTGCTTGTATTTCATCTTCTCTAATTTCAAACCTACCCGGTTCTACTAAATATGCCACTTTAGCTTTCATAAATATATTCATTCCTTCCAATTAATCAAATTTAACTAATTTATCTACATCAATTGGCAATCCTGTTGCAATAGCCTTATTAGCTGCAATTCCAGTTAGTATGGACATTGCACCGTCAATATGTGATGCTGCTCTTTTGAATTTATCTTCCTTAGGTGTGCCGAAAACATCATTAAGTAGCACTGGGTCACCGCCGCCATGCCCTCCAACACCTTCTTCAATTTCAACTTGATAAGGACTGCCAAACATAGGGAAAACGCCTATGCTTGTTTGCTCAACTGCTCCCTCTAATGCCACATCGCCTCCACCATTTATATATGTTTGTTCTATGATTGAAGCCTGTATTCTTCCTTTTGTTCCATTAAACATTACACGAAAGCCTTCCCATGGCATATATGCATTTAGCGAATAAGTCAATATCGCGTTAGATTTATATCTGACCATTACGCCAATTGTGTCTTCTATGTTTATTCCATCTCCAAATACACTTTGGTCTCTTATATATCCATCCTCATGCTCTGCGTCTAAATACATTGCCTTTAAGCCTTCATTTTCAGCCATATTTAGAGCAAATGGGTCATTTTCAGCATTTGCACTCCCATTCGTTCGTGAATAAAACTTTGTTTCACCACGTTTTTCAGCATTCTCACGTCCGTAAAACATCAAATCTCCCATTGCGAAAACTGTCTTTGGATGTGTGCCAAGCCAAAAATTAACTAAGTCAAAATGATGGGTTGATTTATGCACTAAAAGCCCACCACTGTTGCGTTTATCCCTGTGCCAACGTCTAAAATAGTCTGCACCATGGCTTGTATTTAACAACCATTCAAAATGCACAGAAGTTACATCACCTATTACGCCGTCCATTATTAGCTCACGTATCTTTGTGTTGTGTGGTGCATATCGGTAATTAAATGTTACTCTTAAATTCTTGCCAGTTCTTTTGGACGCATCTAAAATCTGCTGACATTTCACTTCATCAATCGTCATTGGCTTTTCAGTTATAACGTCACAACCTAACTCCATTGCTTTAATTATATACTTATGATGAGCTCGGTCTATGCACGTTACAATAACGGCATCTGGCTTTTGCTCCGTTATCATTTTTTCAAAATCTTCCATTTTATATGTTGCAATTGGCTTACTGCCTAATTCTTCAACAAGTGTTTTGTTAGCATAGTCCATTCTGGTTTGGTTTACATCGCAAAATGCTAAAAGCTCAGAGGTATCCGCAAAATCTCTAATAATTGCTTGATAGAAAAACCTTGCTCTTCCTCCCACTCCTACTTGTACATATCTTTTTTTATCCATTTTATTACCCCCTAATTATTGTATCTTCTATAGTTTGTGCAATATTAAATGTTTGCTCTCCTATTTTCACTCCTGTAAATAAATGCGTTGGATTGTTATATTGATTAAAAAGAAGTTGAGGACGTTCTCTTCTGTCTGCAACGGTTTCAGTTCCATCCTCCCATTTTATATGGTGATCATATGCAATTGAAGGAGTATTTACCGTCCAATCAGATATGCCATCCTTAGAAATCAGATGTGCTCCATATCGTTCATGCCCTGTAACCTTGCCCCCATTATCCTCTACTATCATTTCGTAATGATCATTGTTATAAAAAATAAATGGATCTTCTAGGTTTTTTCCGGGCATGACGTCTTCATTTACAATAATATACTCATCATCGAATGATTTAGCTTGTGCAATTCCTAACTTCATATCACCGTATCTAAAAACCAACAATAATGTTCCATCAGGCTTAGCCACAACAGAGGGATTATTAGAATCAGGCATAAGGGAAATATTATTATCTATTCTTTGCCATGGTCCTTCAATACTATTTGAGTATGCGTACCCTATTGTGCGTGTTCTAGAATCAGAAGTTTTAGCTCCGAGATAATAAAGCACATACGCATTTTCTAACTTAATAATAGTAGGATTATGTGCCATTTGAGCATCCCAATAATCTCCACCCCTACCAGCAATAACAACCTCTTTAAATTTATATGGTCCTTCAGGATTATCGGATACAGCTCTCACAATTTCAGAGTCTGTCCTATAACCGTCAGGAAAGCCTGTGCTTATTGGCCAACGGGATGCGAACATATGATATTTGTTATCTTCCGCTTTTATAACAGAACCACACCAAACAAAATAACCATCCATTTTGAAACCACATGCCTTACGAACAGGTTTCAACCTTTCGTAAAATGAATTTATCAAGGTGTTGTTTTTCTCCATAATTGATATGTTCCTTTCTCTATAATTATTGAGGATACTTCATAGGAGTAACTATTTCACGTATATTAAGGTAGTCATCCCAAACAAAGGATTTAACATAACATCCTTGCATAGCATCTGTAATTGTCATACTTACGCTAAGCAACTCATCTTTTGTACCCATTTGAAGAGTGCTATCATCAGTTACAAAATCTACCATCCTATTTTCCTTATATGCAGCCAAGATTAATTTTACCTTTTTTTCTGAAAATGTATTATTCGAAACACTTATACTCGACTTTACAACCTGACCTGCTGTTAATGAACCTCCCAATGCGCTTCCGTCACCATATGTTAAAGTATGATTAGTTGTGTAAAATGGGGCATTAGGTTCATAAATCATCAAATCATCTATATATACTTGGATTACTCCATCACCAGTAAAAAGCTGCACTTTTTGCATGGCACTTGTACTAAATTGTGTTAAGCAAGTAAAAGTAGTTGGTATCGGTTTGTTTGTTGAACCAGGCACTAACACCCCATCCGCATAAACTGCTACAAGTTTTTTATCAAGATTATTGGTGGTATCAAGATGGATTTGAATACGATGCCAAGTATCTCGAGCAAGATATGGTGTGTAAACTAATCCGTTTAATATGCTTACCCTATTATCCCCTGAACCAGTACCAGCACTATTTACATATTGCGCCAAATAATTCGAGGCAGCAGTGGTTCCGTTAAGCATAAGCCTAAACCTTCCTGTTGTTGAACCGGAGCCGACACTATCACATTTAAATTTAAAATCAAAAACCACATTATCTTTTTTGAGAGTATTATCAGCATATGGTGTATTTGCACTATCATATAAAGTAACTAAATTATTATTCCCTGAATTTCTATAAGTTTCCAAAACATTTGAGTTATCTAATGAAATAACCTTCTGAACGTTACCTGTTCCAGGGTTGTTCCACTTTGTCATCCAAAGTGGGTTAGCAGCTGAAGCATTATATGTGGATGTTCCATTGTTTGCTGTCAGAGTTGTTCCTGCAGGAATTTGTTCAAATGTTTCGTTTTTAATTAGAGTCTTAGCAGTTATTAAATATGGCTCTTGGAAATTTAATGTCAATATCGCTTCATTTGATGTTATTGAGGCTGTGGTAATATTCACGCTGTTTGTTACCACACACCTGTATCTGTTTAAATTGTCACTTGTAACAATTGCACTTGTTGTATAGCTTGCAAAAATTGCTCCTGCAACATCAACCCAGTTAGCACCGTTATCAGTTGATTTCTGCCATATGTATGAAAGTATTCCTCCATCATTAACTGTTGCTGATACTGAAAATGTTGCTGTTTCTCCTATATTTCTATTAACGCTTGCAGGTTGAATATTGATTGTAGGTGCTACAGCTGGCCTCACATTTGCCACCGCAAGATTGAAATCAGCTTGCACATCTAATGCAGTAGTATAAGTTTTTCCGACAAGAGTCATATGCATGGTGTTCTTATTTGTTGATGATAATGAATCATAATATGTAAGGTCAAGTCCTAATGTTGCTGCATACGCAGTGATTACAGCTCCTATATCATCTGCATTGGCAGTATTAAAAGCCAATAATGCTTCAGATATAGATGGGGCTGTAAAATTAAACCAATCAAGATTACATATTGCAGCTCCGCCTTTAAAAACCAAATACAAATCATGTTTTCCTATTGCACCTGTTATAGTAGTGCTTTTTATATCGAAATTATCAAAACTACCTGTATCTTCAATTACTAAATTTCCTATTAGCGTTCCTGTAATACCGTCTAATCTGATTTCTATATTTCCTCCAGCATATGGTGCTGACAATGCTAATTTAGCATAAAATGAATTTATACCGGCGCTACCAAAATCTATATTTTTATAATATACCCAATCATTATTATCACAGGATGATAAGACACTACCATTAGTAGATACACCCATCATATTATCATAATTTTCTGCCTGAATGATATTTTCAGAATTTCTATACATCCCTATTTCATTTTGATTAATATTTATAAACCCTTTAATTAAAGCTGGCGAAGATGGCTCAAGTGTATAGTTATGATTGAGCCTGTCAACAAACAAAGGGTCTGCAATAATTGAATTTTGGTCGAACATATTACCATTAACAGTTTTCCAATAGTCCCACGTCTTTGATCCGTTTAAGATAACCTTATCGCTCCCAGATGGATGATAATATGTGTTATAATCGGACTGCATTACCTTGTCAGAACTCCAATCAAAAAAATTATAATACTGTTGCCCGCCAACTTTATAAATGATATTTTTGGTAAGCGTTATATGATGATTGGGGACTCCTCCATAGGCACGAAATATCATATCATGAGTGCCTCCACCATTATCAGCAATAATATTGTTTGTAAAAACATTATATATTCCTTTGATATATACGGGACAAGACCCTGCTCCAACACCCATTGCAACACCATAAAAAATATTATTCTTTGCTGTATTATAATCTGAATTATCGTCCAAATATAATCCGAATGTTTCACCACCAACTATAGATGAGGTAAAATCATGAACACGATTATTATCGAAAATATTACCTTTTCCTGATGACCATGAATATATTCCTCCGCCATCTTGTGTATTTGTAAGTGCATTTGAAATATCATTAAATTTAATATTGTTATTCCTCGAATGCAAAAAATCCCAATGATTATCATAAGTAACTGGTACGCCATAATATGTCTTGCCGATCATATCTGAATATGATCTTCCCATCAAATTAATTCCAGACCGTGTGGTATTACTAATTTCGTTATATGAAATCTCGTTATCTCCACTTTGAGAAAGATTTATTCCGCAACCATCATCCAACTGTTTTCCTGTGTTAGTTATCTTGTTACCTGATATAGTGTTAAACTTATTTTGATATGATTCAGCAGGGCTGGCATGGCTGCCACTACCAACAGAATCGCCCACCATATACACACCATGATGCCCAACTTGGTCTATTGTACAGTTAATAATCTTATTATTTTGGGAATAACTATTCATTGTTACACCGCTATATCCAGAATTTGTAATGTTGCAATTTACAAAAGAGATATATGAAGCATTTGTGAATGCAATAAGTCCTGATCTAACGTTACCCACTCCATCTACTAATGCTTTCGAAAAATTAGAAACAGATATATTAAGCCCTCGAAATTCTATATTTTGCACTAAACTCGATGTGCTACTACCATATAAATTGATTGCAGATAGAGTAGTCGGTGCCACAATTGTCTGATTGGCAATAGGTACTGTTCTGGGATAATAATACAAGTATCCTGTTGACTCATCAAGATAAAATTCTCCCGGTTGATCAAGGAATGACTTAGCCCCTCTTACATAGTATCTTTTATTTGCATAAATTGACTCATTCATCGTATATGACAATGTTATAATCCTGTTTGTCCAGTCAATACTTGAAATGGGGTCAATTTTTGTACCATAATCAATACCAGTCGATATGGATACTTGTGCATATGCATAATCATCACTACCGTCCTGAATAAGATCGTCAGCCTTAAAATAAAACTTTGTGTTGGTAGTATCGCCACTTACCGGTCCTTCAACTTTAATGTATCCAGTGTTTGGCGTTCTTGCCATTACCGAACGCACACCATTTTCAAACAATTCATAAAATTTCCAACTCGTACCCACATAGGTTTTATAAATATTCCCCGAATCCAAAGTCCAGCCCGAGATACGTTTTCCGCCTACAATTGAAACATTCTCCCCGTTATAATTGGCATACATAATCTTAAATCCATTGCTGCCAGAATCGCTCTGATTAAATACAAGTCCAGAACTTGTACTCGAATCTTCGCCCAGATAATATATTCCTTCTCTAATATACACAACTATATCATTGCTCATATTTGCATTTATAGTCCTAACAGTATCTTTTGCTTTTTTTATAGTCTTAAAAGCTGTTGCCGTAGATGTTCCGTCATAGCTATCGTTTCCATTTACTATATCAACATAGTAATATGTAACATTTGCTGCTTGAACATTATTTACGTCTTTGCTAAGTAACACACTCACTAAAATAGTGAAAACCACAATAAGCATGCAAATACCCTTATTTATTTTATAATGCGCAATATATTTTTTCATTTCCCACGCCTCCTGATTTCTCCTATTAGTGAGTATTTTGAGTAAATATCAAAGAGGAATTACAAAAGAAATTATCATTCTCCTATAATTCCTCCCAATATTATCCAGCTTATATCTCTATTGTTTTATTGAGGATATTTTGCTGGAGCAACCAAAGGTTTCATATTTAATATATTTTCCCAAACAAAAGCTCTAACTTCACATCCTGCCATAGTATCTGTAATGGTCATTTCAATACTATTAGGAACATTGTTAGTATAAGGCAAAGCAATTTTGTCTTCAAACACACAGGTTACAAACTTATTATCCTTATATGCCACCAATATTAATGTTACTTGTTCCTCTATTGCAGTTTTATTTGTTAAACCTATAGTTGCCTTTACTACTTGACCTTGGGTTAATGAACCTTGCAATGCGCTTCCATCACCATATGTCAAAGTAGGAACAGTTGAATAAAACGGACCATTAGGCTCGTATATCATTATATTATCATATAACATACGATGTAATGTTGTTGTATCAGAACCATTTATTGAATAGTCATTGCTCTTTACAATAATTGATCCGTCAAAGGTACTAAATCGAGGCATCTTTGTAGCCGCTTTGTTTGTAGTACCATTTACTAATACTCCATCCAAATAAACTCCTACGCATACTTTATTAAGAGCATCTGTCGTATCAAACTGCAATTGAACACGATGCCATGCACCTTTAGTTATGTTATGAACAAATATTGCTCCTTCATCACCAAAAAAC
>Ga0209800_10002267_pt1 | contig 17340 bp, 10 predicted proteins | sample Higcelweek8metaG_FD_187174 | JGI IMG/M metagenome (GOLD analysis project Ga0209800, IMG submission 187174) | Freshwater pond sediment microbial communities from the University of Edinburgh, under environmental carbon perturbations - High... | ecosystem: Environmental > Aquatic > Freshwater >...
AATTCCATGTCGCCGGATTTTGTTGAATCTATGAAAAAAATGCACCCGGAAGCATTCAGCAGTGTAGAGAAAATTGCTTCTATGGCCGCATTCTTATTAAGTCCGCAGGCAGCAGCCATCAACGGACAAATTATCAAAGGCGGTCGTTTTAATATTAATATTCCGGGATTATGACCGACGTATTGAAAATATCCTTTGTTGTTCCGGTCTATAACAACTCCGCCTGCCTGGCCGACATCGTGAACCTGGCCATTGAAGCCACAAAGAAGGAATATGTATTTCCTGAAATTATTTTTGTGAATGATGGCAGCACCGATAATTCCTACGAAATCATACAGCAACTGGCTGAACAACATCGTGGATTTGTGTACGGAATTGATCTGATGCGCAATTACGGGCAGCATCATGCCACGTTATGCGGCATTGAAAGTGCCACCGGTGACTGTATTATCACCCTCGATGACGATCTGGCACATTCACCTGAGCAAGGTATGCAGCTGATGAAATATATGCTGGAAAACAAGCTGGATCTGGCGTATGGAATTCCTGAAAAACGGAGTTACAGTCTAAGCCGCTCAATTGGCCGTTATCTGTTGTACGTTGGTTCTTCCATCGGCACCAAACGCATTGCAGGAGCTTCATTCCGGGCCATGACTTCTACCCTGGCGAAGCAACTCAAACCGGAAGGAGATGTGATTTTTATGGACGATTTGCTGACAACCATTACGGACCGATATCATTATCAATTGTTTCCGAATTATCGTATCAGCAGCCGCAGTCGCTACAACAACGCGTCGTTGTGGAAAATGGGGATGAATATTTCTTTTTTCTATTCAGGATTTCCATTACGTGTGATGACAGGTATGGGTCTATTTGGTTCTGTGATCAGCACTATGATTGGATTGTTTTATCTGTATAAAAAATCATTTTTCAAAGTCCCGATGGGCTATACATCTATAATTGTTGCTGTTTTGTTTTCAGCATCGGCCATATTGCTTGGAATCGGTGTTTTGGGCAAATATCTGTATCGGATTCATGGCAACCAAAACCGCGCACAAAGCTATCACATCCGTAAAACAACAATGGATGTATGATTATTGAAAAATACGACATCCGGCTGCGGTCGTTGAATGAGCAGGATCTCGAAATGGTTCGTGTAGCGCGCAACAGCGATTATATCCGCAACCGGATGAGGCTTCGCAGCATAATTTCGGAAGACCAGCAGCAACAATGGTATCGGTCACTGGATCCGGCCCGCGATGTGTATATGATCATTGAATATGACGGAAAAGCGCGCGGAATCGTCAATGTAAAAAACATCGACTACAGCATGGATTCATCTGAATCGGGTTTGTTTTTCTGGGATACCGGCGTACTTCAGAGCTTTATACCTGTCATTACATCGTGGCTGGCCGCCGAATCGGGCTATCTGCTTTTGGGTGGACAACAAACACAGATTCATGTATTGAAAAGCAACGCAACCGCTATCGATTTTAATATCAACCAGGGTTATACAGTCGTTAGTGATGATGGAGAGGTTGTGTTAATGCAACAAACAAAAAAATCATTTTCCGCGGTTACATTGAAAAGCCGGCTGTCGTTCTTGCAATCAACTCTATCAACATCGCAGCTGATGCTGCATTTCGGTGATCATGAACAGGATGATTTTCGCGAAAAGAATCTGATGAATTATTTGAAATTAATTGAAGTTACGCCTGCAAGGCAGTCTGGACGTACGTTTTGGTTTGATGTTGATTTTTAATTTTTTCTGCTTTTCCCAAACAAACGTCCATATGTAGCTTCGAACAGCGAAGGCAAAAATAAAATTTTCAGACGCCAGCTTAGTGGTAATAAAAGAGTTGCTTTACCAATCACAGCCTGCAGTGACATGTGTAGATATACCGGAACGTATCGCAACCGATCCGAAAACCTTATATGAAACATGGGCTCATATTGCAACTTTTTCATTTGCCTCCGACATCCGGCTTCGATGATACGAATGTCTTTTTTAGACAAATCCTTTGTCCACTTATCTATAAAAGTCGCATCCGGAGCCAGAAAAGAAGATGTTCCATATTGAAGAATGTCGGGGTCATTTAGTCCGTATTCACTTTTAATGGAGTCGCTGAACTCGTGATAGTGCAACATCTTTTCATCAAAAGGTAACTGTAAAAATGCGCAAATATTGAGTAACGAGTTTTCTGTATTCCGCACCAGATCTTCGTAAGCAACACACAAAACACGATCCGGCAAGGTTGATTTCAACTTCAGTACATGCTTCTGAACGCGATTCCAGAAAAACGAATTGACCGTACAAAGGCGGCTTCCAAAGGGCATATGTCTGACGGAATTCACCTGCGCGCGCGGATCGCGGTACATATAAATAAAGCGTGCATCGGGAAAAATCTGCAGCAAACGTTTTGTTTGCAGTGCATACGCTGGTTCCTTAAGTATCAGAGCTGCCGGAGCTGTTTTCGGGAAAACGCTGCGCGACTGCTGAATGGTTTCGCGACAAGCTGCCGCATAATCAAGACCAGCTGGAATAAGCTCCAGTAAACGGTTTCGTAATGAAACAACCTCAATATGCCAGCGTTCAATGCTCCAGAAAGGATGTTTTATTTTTTTCTGAATCCAGTTTAAATAATCATCAACATCACGCTCAGTCCAGTTTTTGCGATGCTGAAACAAAGGCGCATATAAAGGAATAAACGGAAACTCGGTTGGAATACGCGTTTCGGGATGAGCATCGAGAAAACCGTGCAGCATGTTGGTACCTGAGCGCGGGCTACCAATAATAAAATACAGAGGAACGGTTATATTATGATTGTTTGTCTCACTCATCTTTTTTTTCTCCATATAAAATACCGGCCAGTCTGAGTTGCAGATTTCCGTATGCCTGAGAGCCCGTAGTCCATCGCAACAGAAATCCGGTGAACCTGATCAAACGAAAAGCAATTACAGACGGAAGCCCCAGCAAATAATAGAAGCAGCGGCATGGAACAGAAACGCGATCGTATCCAGCTTCGTGTAAAGCTTTTCCGGCCCAGGCTGCCGCAATGCGGTGTCGGCACAGAGGTGCTGAATTCCAAACTGGAAGCGTAGTTGATCGCACTTCTTTCAATAATGATTTATGTGCGCTTTCAAGCGCATCGCCATATATATTTGCCAGTTTGTCAGGATCATTGAAAGCCAGCATCTGTGGCTGAAAAGGAACATCAATAAAATTGCAGAGTTTTTTCAATGCTGTTTCCGGGTCAGTTACAATATCTTCGTAGCGCACATTTGTACACAAATTTGGATGATTCTCAATTTCCGTAACAGCACATTTCCAGGCTTTTTTCCATTTGAGTGCAATGACCGCCGGCCAATGCAATTCGAAATTTGTTTTTCGCACCGAATCGACCACACTGAACAAATGCCTGCGCAGAAAAATAAATTTCGCATCAGGAAAAAACTGTCTGATTTTATTTGGATATAAGGAATAGAGCGGGTTTTTGTCGCCGACGGCCAGCACAGTATCTTTAGAAAAAGCAGATTTATACAGCGAAAGCGTGATCTTTACAGCCGAATTGAGTGACAGGTTATTGTTTTTTTTGAATGCTGCCAGAAGCGCCTCCCGGATTTCATCAGGCGTAATTGCCATATTGGCAAATTTTCGGTTAGCGGCGGCAAGTTCAATAAATCGTTCAATTGTATAGACATCCCATTCTTTGTATCTGAGCGACCTTACAGATGCCAGCACCGGGAATTCGGGAGGGATACTCACATTCGGATGCGCATCGAACATGGAACGAAGCATGGTAGTACCCGAGCGTGTTCGCCCCAATATAAAAAAGTGTGGAATTGAATGGATGTTTTCGGGTACCGGCATAAAAACAAAATTAATATTTCTACTCTTAGTGTTGAATTAAATATTATTTGTACATTTGCAGTCCGAAATCGGGGTATAGCGTAGCCCGGCTAGCGCGCCTGCTTTGGGAGCAGGAGGTCGCAGGTTCGAATCCTGCTACCCCGACAATCAAAAATCCAACACAATAGTGTTGTATTTTTTTATATCCCATTGCCATGCTTGCATGAGCAATGGGATATAAAAAAATACAAGATTTTCGCAACGCGAAAATGGATTTTTGATTGTCTACCCCCACCTACAGGATCACGGCGAACGAAGTGAGACGTAATCCTGCTACACTGCTCTATGCCACTTCCCTAAACCTCCCTTTTTCGCGCAGCGAAAAAAATACACTCACTCAAACCTATTAATATTCAACTCCACGAACATTCATATCAGTCAATTCAATAATAATCGACTCATACGATTTTGCAACAGCGCCCGCAACAGAGAAATCAACAGTACGCAGCGTTTCAATGTGCAATGGAATGCCGGGATCATACATGTATTTGAATTGATTAACATTGTGTATTTCAAAAACAGCTTCTGCAAGAAATTGTTCAAATTGTTCTGAACCGACTTCCATCCGGCGCAGAAAATCAATCACCAGTTTTTTGGCGTCATCAGGATTCATGATGCTTGCCTGCTCCAACACACAATATTGCTTGTTAAAATCAACTTCCGTAAAATACAAACTCGCGGTTGCTCGTAATGGCTCGCCTCCAAGCATATTCGGAAACTGATCCACATACCGGATTGTATCTTTTATCATCAACTCCGATCCAAATGGAAAATGCAGCAACTGCAATTCGGGAAATGCCAGCTGCTCAATGCCCTGACGCGTGCTGTACATGGCCAGAACCGGCTCAATAATCTGGTTGAACTTCGTAGTGTCAAGTTCTTTCTCACTCATCATCGATTGAATTAAAATCCGTGACGCCTGAATAAGTGTTTCTGAGACTTCTTTCCAATTTATAATTTCGCTGAATGCACCTGTTTCGGAAGTTTTATAGATTACATCTAACGTGCCATCGGAAATCAAATCGCCCGAACCCTGATCAGAACTATAGAAATCAACAATATTATCCTCATAAACACTCCACCTGATTGTATAAGAATCTGCCGTTGAATCAATCACCGTTAAACCGGCCATCATTATGGTTGTATCGTTCTGCTCAAGCGAATCGTTTCTGAACTGTCGCTTGATTTTGGTTACAGAATACTCCATAAAATCACCCTTATGCCAATACGCCACAATCGGCACCGACCGGCGCTCTTCCTGTCCCATTGCCTGAATGACAATAAGGAACAAAACGCAAAAAGTAAAAACTACTTTCATGATCAAACTATTTATATTGAGCCTTTTTAATTTATCTTCAAATCTACATATTTTTTCACAAAATAAATGAAGATCGGCTGAAACCAGAAATGTTGAGTAATTCCAGAATCATATCGGGTATCCCAATCAACCCATAGAAAAGCAACGAAAACAAAACCCAAAATTTAAAAATATAAACACGTTACTCAACCATTTTAACTATTACTGATTCTCTTTGAACACTGTTGTATACGTCAATAGTCAATTGAATATTTCTTGTTGATTCAAAAAAAAGTGGAATTCCGTATTCAAAATTATAAGCGTACTGGTTGAGACCTGAAACATCGAACACGACTTTGGAAAGCATCTGTTCATACATTTCACTTTCATAATTTCCCATTTCAATAATTGAATTCACGATTTTCCGGGCATCTTCAGGGTCAATGGTGGTTTTTTGTTCCAGCACGCAGTAATTCAGGTCGAAATCGATTTCCTTAAAATAGAAACTGTTTGTACCTTTAATTGGATCTCCCCCTAAAATATTGGGTAAATAATCATCGTAGAAAAGAGTGTCCTTAACCATGAGTTCGGCTCCCATAGCATAATGCATCAGCATCAGTTCCGGAAAAGCAAATTTCTCAACACCTTCTTTCGATGTATAAAAACCTACAACGGTATCCACTAATGCTTTCATGCGGGCTGTGTCTTCTTCTGATATATTGAGCCTTTCGGCAATTTCTTTTTTTGCATCCTGCTTCAATTTTTCACCGACTTCTTCCCAATTTTCAATACCTATAAATGTGCCTGTCTCAGTTGTTGTGTACATGACATCCATGCGTTCGATGGGTGTAATCGCAACTTCTCCCGGTGTAGGTGTCTCATATCCGGGCGCTTCAGGCTTTTCGATGCTCCATAAAATTTTGTAGGTGCTGGCAGTGGAGTCTGCAACGGTAAATGTTGCTTTATAAACAGTGGAATCATTTTCCTGAATAACTCCCGCGTTTTCGCGATACTTTATTTTGGTTACTTTATAATGAAAAACATCTCCTTTGTTCCAATACGCAACAAATGGTACCGACTCAAGATCGCCTTGAGCCATTACCTGAAATAAAAGCATACACATTGTGCAAAATGTCAAAAAAGCTTTCATGAAGAATTAAATTCTTGTTGTTCAAATTTTAGTTTTCAAATCTACATAAATTTTTTGAAAACGATTCTGAGTATAAATAACGCTTATAAAAAGTGATTTCTTAATCTTGATTTTTTAACGATCTTCAAAAATAATCTTCGACATGATAGAATTCTCCGGATCATAAAAAAAAAGCCCCCGCGAACGAAGGCCTTTACCACTAAAAACGAACTGAAAAAATATTATTGAACCACAATTTGTTTATATTCGGCACCGGCATCACCACTTACTTTCAGGAAATACACACCTTTGCCAACGGTACTTAAATCAAGCGGAGTTGCATCACCATCCCATTCAAATTCCTGTATGATGTTACCGGTGATGGTGAAAATCTGAACCAGCGCTGTCTGTCCGGAACCGGCTTTAGAAGCCAGTGTCATGAGTCCGGTGTTTGGATTCGGAAAAACCGTAAGTCCGAACGGATCCTGCATTTCCTGCACCGAGAATGGCGCATCTTCATAATAAGTGATCAGATCGCCGGCCACAATGATGTATGGATTATAGGTTTCGAGACAGTTTGTGCAGGTACTGGTGTTACAATTCGGATTAAAGGAAGAACAATAATCAACGTAGGTTGAGTCAAAAACATAATTAACATTGACAATTTGTCCAAGATTGGCAGCCAGATCGAAACGCCACAACTGAGGAATGGTGCCGGGACACCAGCCCGATCGATTGTAATACCAGGTGCCGCTTTGAGGCGAACATCCGGTAGGACTTGGATTACATGTGCGCCACAGATGTTGATCGAAAGCATTGGCACCATTGATTTTGATGTGATGTGTCGATTCGCGGAATTCGGCAGCATTTTCCGAATTATTATCTCCCCAGCCATGTCCCGATGAAACAATACGGATAAATGCCGATTCAACAGGAATACCAAACGTTTCGTACAGATTAAGCGCTTTCTGCTCTGCTGGCTGATCTGCAACACCATTAGCCACATATTTTCCAAACGGATAATCGGCATGCCACAACGGAGTCACCCAGCTGTAATTGTGTGCTGGTGCTCCTTCGAAGTATTTTATTTCGATAGTGAGAACTGATTTTGGTGGAAAATTAGCCACAAGATTGATCTTCCCTTGCAGCTGTGAAGCCAGATCCGTAATGTCGATGCTGTCGTAGCAAGCCACACCATACGGCGTGATGTATCGCACCAACTCGATGAATTCACCGTTTGCACCACGGGTCGTAATTTTCGAAACACGGTCCCATTCTTCGCAACCTTCACCCGGACATTCATAACTCAGATACGCTACGATTTTCGAATAGGTTCCCGAAAACACAGGCATGGCAATCGTTGTATCCAACGTGCTCATCACACCATCGTTTGGCAGTGTAGCCATGTACTGATGATCAATAATAAATTCTGATCGTGTGGGTGCTGCAGCCTGACTCACATAAAAAGTAAACGTAGTGTCAGTCGCCGTGCCACCGGTACTGTGTGCAATAACCTGGATGCTGTGTGTGCCTTGCGAAACCGGATCGAAATACGCAAAATAATACTCGTTTTCGGTAGCATTGGCCGTTATAGAAGAACCTCCGTCAACGCTGAGCTCAACATAATCGATCGAAAGAATATCGCTGTGATCGATGGTCGCCGTAGCAAACATGAGCGCTTTTCCAAGATTGGGAGCCAGTACCGTATCTGCTGCGATCGGACATTTGACCGACAATTCAGGAAAGACCGACAAAGGATCGATGACATTAAATGAAACAGTATCGTTTGCAGCCGGCATTACGACAGTGTCTCCAGGCTGGCTGGCCACAACTGTTACTGTCCCTGGTGTTCCAAGGAGAGTCAGCATATCTCCGGCCACAGTTGCTGGGCCTGAAACGATATTGTACGAAACAGGCAATCCCTTGTTGGTATAGGCCAGCAGCTGAAATGGTGCATCGGTGGTCAGATGATCGCCAATGGATGGAAATGAAATGTACTGATATTGCATCCCCGGCGGCACATCGGGCTGACGGATAATGATGTTATCAAATGCAGCGTAGGAGCCGGTTGACTGAATAAATAATTTTGTCCATGTTGCAGGATCCGTTCTGGTACTGCTTCCAGGGGTAAGTCCCAGATTGATATTCTGTACCTGCGTGATGGCGTTGAATGAACCGCCCGGCGATTTTACATACAACGAAATGCTTCCCGCACCACTGTTTGCATCAAAATCGATGATCATTTTATAGGTGTTCCATGCGGCATACAAGCTGTCATGTGTGAAGGTGATTTTTGTACCGTCAGGTTTCATAAAGCAATTCAGGGCAGCGCTTTGTGGACGACGTGTGAGATAAAATCCGATACCGCCTTCATTGCTTTCATAGGCGGCTGTTTGTTCTATACCCGGGACCACATAACCATTGGAATTGGCGTCGTAGCCAAAGCCGAAGAATGTTCCCCACCAGGCGGGATACATATCAACCTGAATTTCCATAATGCTTCCGTTGGCAAAATCGAACGGAAATGCAGTTGATGTCAGCCTTGATGCAGTGCGGCCTACATTAGGACCTCCACAGGTATAATATGCACACATGGAAAGGTCGGGCGGTGTGACCGTACCATAACCAATGTTGATGTCAATGCAGCTGGTATTTCCATCCGGATTAATGTTGTTAACCGAACTCCAGCCATCCTGACCGTTGATGATATCCATATTCAGGTTGTTGAAATCAATGCTGTATTCCAGCATCTGACCTTTAGCAATCGTACTACTCAGAAACAGTACGAATAACCCCATAAAAATTGTTTTGAATGATTGTTTCATCTTCTTAGTTTATTATTCAACAATAAGTTTTTTAACGGCAATGCCATCAAGACTTTCAATTTTCAACACATATACACCTTCCGAAAGTCTGGTTAAATCAAGGGTACGTGATTCGCCGTTCCATGTCGACTGAAATACAATATGTCCGGTTACATCAAGAACAGACAACCTTGCATCGTGGCTGAAATCAACGCTGGTGGCCAGATTGAAGACACTATTAGAGGGATTGGGATAGACTTCCATTTGCAGTTCAATCTCCTGCACCGAAGCCGGAATAACATCGAAATAACTGATCATATCGGCAGCCATATCAATAATCGGATTGGCGGGATCAGTGCAGTCGGTGCATGTAGAACCGCTTACACAGCCAGGATTGGAAGAACTGCAATAATCAGTGTACGTTGGATCGAATTGATAATTCAGATCAACATTCTGATGAATATAGGTACTCAGATCGAAACGCCACAAAATCGGAATCGAGCCCGGACACCAGCCAGCACGGTTGTACTGCCATGTTCCTGATTGTGCATTGCACCCTGACGGATTCGGATTGCAGGTTTGCCACAAATGCTGCGTGTACACTGTTGTTCCGTTCACCTGAATATTGTGCGTTGCTTCTTTAAATTCAGCAGCATTATCGGTGTTGTTGGTGCCCCAGTTGTGGCCGCTACTCATGATGCGCAGATACGCATGATGAATATATACATCGTTGGTATCCTGCAATGCAATATTTTTTTCTTCAACCGATTGCTGATTGGCGAAATTTCCAAAGCTGTAATACTGATTATACCATACTTTTTTCACCCAGCTGTATTTGGCTGGTGCAGCGCCTTCGTGATATTTCAATGTGAGCGTAATCTTTGATTTTGACGGGAAATCGGCTACCAGATGAATTTTCCCTTGCAGCTGCGAAACAAAATCAGTAATATCAACACTATCGGCACAAGCTTTTGCATAAGGTGTAACATACTTAAAAAGTTCAATCTCTTCGCCATTGGCACCGGTGGTCATAATGCGGCAAACGCGATCCCATGGCTCACATCCTTCAGGAGGACAATCATAGGTGAGATATGCAGTTACTTTTTGATACGTGCCGCAAAATGACGGAAAAACGATGGTGGTATCCATGCGCATCAGCAATCCCGAAGTCACTTGTGATGCCATGTGGATCTGATTGAAGGCCACAAATGTTTGCGCAGATGAATCCTGCACTACAGAGAAAGTAAAATCGGGCGATGTTGTAGAAGCGCCACCAGTGCTGGTTGCAACCACATGAGCGGTATAACTTCCATACACATCGGGTTGCCAGTAGCAAATGTAATAGCCGTTACTCGTTGCTGTTGCAGGATAATCATTGCCCCCGATCACAAATTTCACTTCATCGATGGATAGAATTTCAGGGTAATCAATTTCAGCAGTAGCATTCAATGCGACTTTCAGCAATTGCGGGTTGCGAACGGTTGCGCCGCTGACAGGATTGATGACATCGACAACAGGAAATACCGCTAACGGATCAACAGCTTCGAAAGTCTGCGCCACATCAGCTGCAGGATCAATGGTAGTGCCGTTTCCCGCCTGATGCGCGGTGATTGTCACCATGCCGGGACCCGTAATTGTCACCACTGTATCATTTGTAATGGTAGCCGGCCCGCTGATGGTGAAGTTTACAGGCAGATTGTGATTGGTGTAAGCGTGTAAAACGAATGGTGGATCAGTCGTCAGTTTTGTTGTTGAAAGCGATTCGAAAACGATGTATTGATAACTGGCTCCATACTGACGGATGACAATATCATCGAATCCACCAACCCCACCCTGCGAATGCATCAATAAACGATTCCACATGGCCGGATCAAGTTTGTTGCTGCTGCCTGGTGTTAGTCCCAGATTGAGACTGTTGATTTCAGGAATGGTTGACCAGGATCCCGTCGGCGTTTTTCCGTACATGGTAATTGCGCCCGCACCCGCATTGGCTGTGAAGTCGATGGAGAAACGAAACACATTCCAGTCTGAAGCAGAGTTATCGTATGTGAACGTAACAGAGGTTCCATCGGGTTTGGTGAATGTATGCTGATCGTGATTGGTATTGTTGGCGTTTTTTAAATAGAACCAGCAACCACCATCATTGGCATCGGCTGTACCAAAATTAATGGTGCCGTTGTTGGTTGCATCGTAACCCCAGCCAAAGCCAACGCCCCACCAGTTCACCATCATTTTGACTTCAACTTCAACAATGCCGCCGGCAGAAAAATCGAAAGGCAACGCCGGAGTCGATAGCCTGGATGCGGTTTGACCAACACCAGGTCCGCCATGTTCATACAACAAACACAGCGAATTGTCGGGGGCCAGAGCCGAGCCGCTCAAGGTATAATTCACTTCAAAGTCGCCACCCGAAACAGTCTGAAAAGTACTCATCCATCCATCCTGTCCGTTAATGGCCGAACCTAATGTCAGGCTGTTAAAATCGTAGGTGTATATTGTCTGAGCATGCAACAGGCGGCACGAAAACATGGCCACCAGCATTGCCGAAATCAGAAATACATTTTTCATATGAGTTGTTTTAAAAAATTCATTTATTTACTCCATCCACCAGACTTTCAACGACGATGCATCAGAGCCACCGTATGCACTGAGCCAGTTTTGGTAATTGTAATTGACTTCTGAAGAAGGAATCGGAAAACGGAAAAACGAAAGAACATTTCCTTCGCGGGGCGTGCGGCCAGTGCGGGCAAGCGCAAATGCTTCGGCAGGTTGCCAGAATAAATCAATCATTCGCTGCGCATAAATCATATTAATTTTTTCTTCCTGCGTAGTAAAATTCCATAAATCGACTTTCATCTGCAACTTCGTCAAATCGAGTGATGACGGGACAGTAACAACATCGTAGAAAGTACCGGTACCATTGGGCAATTGTGCATCCGACATGCGGTCGTCCCAGAAATAATACGAAGCCTGTAAACCGCTCAGGAACTCATTGTCAGCATTGCCATCACTTTGCGCCACTCCGATGCCGCGCTGATACGCTTCGGCTTTCAGAAAATGAACTTCGGCTCCCGAAATCAGAATTTCAGGAATGACCTGATTGTCGCTGATCATGAAAAAATTGAAAGGTGAATATTGACAGTCATCGCCTTTAATAAAGTATGCGGCGTCGCTCTGGCGCTGGCTTCCGTAAGGAGCACCGCCATCGGGTGGAAAGCCTGCAGCCGGATTCTGCGGATATGGAACCCATTCGCCATCATTATTTGTATCAAAAAATAAGTACGCACGCCGGTCGAAAATTCCACTGCCATCAGCGTTGTTGTTTTCCGACATCAAATTCCACATGGTGGTTCCCATGCGCAGATTTTTGTGTTCGCGGAAGGCCCACTCCATAGCGCCCTGGCCCAGATGCTGATACTGCATACTCAACGATGCCGATTCAAGTGCGGCTCCGCCCAGATCCATACCGATCAGTACCTTCTTGTTTTGCTCAATAATTTCTTTCACATGCAATGCCGCAATGGTTGGCTCTTTGTCATACATACGCATGGCGTAGCGCAGCCGGAGCGAGTTTGCGAATTTTTTCCACATGAGCATGTCGCCATCGAAAAGAATATCGTAGCTTTTGAATGTTGCGAAAGGCTCAGCTGTAGTGGCTGTCAGATCAATGTTGTCTTCGCACCATTTCAGTTCATCGAGCAGAAACAAATATGTTTCGCGCTGTGTATCAAATTTCGGATATAATTTCTGATCATCCAGATAGCCATAGCCGGCCTCTGAGAAAGGAATGTCGCCAAACAAATCGGTGACTTTAAAAGTTTTATAAGCCAGTAGAATTTTTACGATGGCTTTCATGTTATCGAGTTCCGGCGATGCATCGGCCAGCGCAAAACGGCGCTCCAACTCACGTACATTGGGCATCACTGTGTAATAATTGCTCCAGATATTTTCTGTTCCGATGTTGTAATTGCCCCATGCTTCCTTTGTCAATGCGCCCATCTGCGTTTGCTTATACAACACTTCGTTGTTTACATAAAACAATTCATTCGAAGGACGGATTAAGGAATTTTCGACCCCCAGCAACAATGAGCCATCGCTGGCGGTAGTGTATAAATCAACCGGCGTATTAATTTCTTCAAAGTCTTTGGTACACGAAGTCTGAATCATCAGAAACGCGCAAAAAATCAGCAGACTGTATATTTTTGTTTTCATGACTTTCAACTTTTAAGAATTAGAATTTTGCTTTGATGCCAAATGAATAGGAGCGGCATCCGGGAAGCGAGGCCCATTCAAAGCCCTGTGCATTGCCCGATCCGTTGATACCTTCAGGATTTATTCTATCTGGAATACTGGAATAAATATAACCGACATCACGGCAAACAAAGCTGATTCCGATTTCCTGCACAAATTTCATCCGTGCAATGGTTTTTTTAGGAATGTTATAAGTGATCGCCACTTCGCGCAGTTTAATCCAGGTGTCTTCGATGATGCCAGGCGTTGACAGGAATTTTCCCCAGCCGCCGTAATTCGGCATGTACTTATAATAATAGTGAACAACTTCGGTATTCACTGTGCCATCTTCATGTACGCCTTCGAGAATCACGCCGGTGTTGCTGGTATTTCCATCCGGATCGGTATAGGGCAATCCGCCGCCATCGCGCTCCAGGAGCGTCTCGGGGCTTTGTCCGGTTTGCATTCCAATCACATAGGTTCCGCAATACACATCGCCACCAATTTTCGAATCAATCAATGTACTGATGGTCAGATTGCGGTATGTCCAGGTTCCCGTCAAACCCCAGAGAAATTTCGGCGAAGCATTGCCAATCGGAACGCGTGTATCGGTAATCAGATATTTGGTGCCTTCGTCATTCAGGATGGGCTGTCCGTTTGCATCGTATACATAATCGTATCCGCTGATGGTGCCATAATCGTCGCCTGCCTGCAAAATCTGCGCAGGACCATTCAAACCCCAAAGGTCTCCGATAATAAGCTGCGTGCCTTCTTCGCCAAGACTGATAACCTTGTTTTTATTCCGGGTAAGATTAAATCCGATTTTTGCATATTGATCCTTCTTCTCAAACAACACGCGACTGATGGTAAGTTCAATTCCTCTGTTTACCATTTCACCATTGTTGATTTTTACACTCGATGCACCGGATGAAGTCGGAATGGGCAATCCGGGAACAATCTGATCAAAAGAAAATTTATAATAGTAGGTGAAATCAAGTTCCAGTTTGCCTTTGAACATTTCGCTGCTCAAACCGGCTTCGTACGAATTCACGCGCTGTGGCTTCAGACCAGTCGGTGGAATTGGTTGCGGATACGTTACAGCCTGCATCCCGTTTACTAAAAAAGAATTAAACTGAAAATATGTTTCATATGGAGAACAATCCGATGCTGTCTGAGCTGCTCCCACTCTGACTTTACAGAAATTCATCCAGCTGTCGGAAAAATTGAATGCATCGGATAATACAAAGCTGGCCGATGCCGACGGATAAAAATACGAGTTGTTTTCCATCGGTAACGTTGATGACCAGTCGTTGCGGCCTGTAAGTTCCAGAAACAACAAATTTCTGTATGCCAGATTCATAAAGGCAAAAACAGAGTTTGTCTTACGCCTCCAAATTGATTCAGTCGCCCTTACAGTGCTGGGGTAATTAAACTGTGGATCATCAACATCGCCGGTATAATTGGCAAATGAATACATGTTCGGATAATACCAGTTTCCCGACCGCCCCGACATGCCATGGTTGTTTTGCGAATAGGTTGCGGCACCAACACTAAAACGTGCATTGAATTTTGAACTGAAGATGCTGTCTTTATGCGCCGTCAGCAAAACCTCACTGTTGTTTGTCTGAGCCTTATCCATGGTTTTGCTGTAGTAGCCGTAGAGCAATCCTTCGGTATCAATGGGTTTGTTTTTAACTTCCCATTCATCCAGTCCATAATCAATTCCCGTGCGGCCAGTGGCATTGAGCCAGTCATTCATTTTATAATTCAGCGAAACACCGCCAATGAATTTATTTCGGTCAAGATTCGTATTATTGTTATAATAGCTCCACCACAAATACGGATCAATGTAGGCATACGGATAATTATCGCGGTCGCTTCTCGATCCATCTTCGTTTTCGTAATTTTCCATGTCTTCGCCCTGATAACTGCGCGGATAACAATACAAAAACGCTTTGGAAAATGAATTCTCCGATTCACCTAAAGTAGGGCTGTTCAATCGTTCATATTTCATATACTGTATTGAAACGTTGGCCGTGATTTTACTCGAAATGGTAAAATTTGAGTTGGTATTGATGGTTGTCTGGCTGTAATCGCAATTTTCAACGATAGGTTTGCTGTCGGTTCTGGTGAGCGAAATGCGGGTATTGGCATCGGCAGTACCGCCTTCAAGGGCAATATTGTGTGTTATTGTAATTCCATTTTTGAAGGCCAGACGCAAATTATCAGGCTGCGGCGACCATGTACGCATGGTTCCGTCCCACCAACGAATCGACTGCCCTGTCATCTCGGGTCCCCACGAAACGGCGCTACCATAATAGCCGAATTCGGACGAGGTGGACGAAATGTCGCCGTCCTGGTTGATAATCAGATTGTCGGTATGTTGCTGGGTTTGATAATAAGCAACACCATTTGAATCTACCGGAAATGTTGGTGTAGTCAGCGTAAGCGGCGCGCCACCACCGTATTTGTTTTGAACCTCTCTGAAACGATAAGGCGTTGTTAATTTGGTGGTTACACTGTATGTGACCCCAATGCCCTTACGCGCTTTTCCTTTCTTCATGGTTATCAGAATAACGCCATTGGCACCACGCGACCCATAAAGAGCTGATGCAGAGCCACCTGGCAGAATAACCATTTCTTCAATATCATCCGGATTCAGGTTGTTGATGGCCGATCCCCAGTCATTTCCTGCGCGGGTGCCAATACCTTCCGAGTTTTCCATGGGAATTCCATCCACTACAATCAGCGGTTGGTTGGTTGTCAGGAAGTTATTATTACCACGAATAACAATACGTGTTGTTCCGCCATCAATTCCGTTGCTGTTCGACACCTGCACACCAGCCGATTTTCCTGAAATAGCACTGATGATATTTGACGTATTGGATTTCACAAGGTCTTCACCATCAACCTTTTGTGTCGCATACCCCACTTCACGGCTTTGACGTGTGACCCCCAGCGCTGTAACTTCAACCGCTTCGAGTTGTTGAATGGTAGGGTTTAAAACTACATTGATAGTCGTGCGGTTACCCACCGGTTCGGTCTTGGTTTCAAATCCAACATATCTATAAATCAACGAGTCGGTTGCCTTTACACCTATTAAATAGTATTTTCCATCCAAGTCGGTATTGACGCCTTTTGTTGTGCCTTTTATACCTACAGCCACAAAAGGCAATCCTTTACCGTCTTCGGCCGAAGTAACCTGACCCTGTACGTTGATATTTTGAGCAAACAGCGTTGGGAAGAAAATCAACATACTCAATAACAGCACATAAAGTTTTTTCATAGTATTCCTGGTGCGTTTTTAATAAAGGAAAATGATCGTGTTGTAAAAGTATTCTCAATGATAAAAATGAACTATTTAATTATTTGTGTTGAGATGATATTCCACCAGTTGCATCAATCATGCACCTAAATACATATAATGAGGAATTCAAAAAAGACAGATTTATTCAAGTTTCATCAAATTCGGGCAAACAGAATAGGCGCTGATTCAGAGATTTTGCTTATTTTTGCACTCTTTTTTAAATGGTCTCGTAGCTCAGCTGGATAGAGCAGCAGCCTTCTAAGCTGCGGGTCGTGGGTTCGAATCCCGCCGGGATCACCAAGAGACAAATCCGCAAGGAAATAACAAACAGCCCTAAGGCACGGTCGAGCTTGCTCGTAAAGTGCCTTAGGGCTGTTTGTTTCAGCTCTGAAAGAGCTGTGCGGATTTGTCTCGGAATTCGGAGCCCAAGGGAAAAGCGGAGCAAAGTGCGTAGCGAAGCGAAGTCACTTTGCGGAGCTACTCCCGCCGGGATCCGAATTTGATATTCCTGATTTATCGGTAATATCAAATGAGAATCGAGCTTGCTCGTAAAGTGCCTTAGGGCTGTTTGTTTCAGCTCTGAAAGAGCTGTGCGGATTTGTCTCGGAATTCGGAGCCCAAGGGAAAAGCGGAGCAAAGTGCGTAGCGAAGCGAAGTCACTTT
>Ga0209800_10002272_pt1 | contig 17297 bp, 12 predicted proteins | sample Higcelweek8metaG_FD_187174 | JGI IMG/M metagenome (GOLD analysis project Ga0209800, IMG submission 187174) | Freshwater pond sediment microbial communities from the University of Edinburgh, under environmental carbon perturbations - High... | ecosystem: Environmental > Aquatic > Freshwater >...
TGGAAACCTTTCCCCCACGACAACAGGGGATGGCTATGGCTATCTTCGGTATTGGTGCCATGACCGGCCCGATTGTAGGACCGGCTCTGGGGGGCTGGATCACCGATAACCTGAACTGGCGCTGGATTTTCTATATCAACCTGCCTATCGGCCTGGTTGCCACAATCATGTGCGGGCTGTTTATTTTTGATCCTGACTATCTCAAACGGAAGGCCAGTGAGTTTTTGCAAATTGATTACTGGGGGCTGTTTTTACTGACTACCAGCATGGGGGCCCTCCAGGTGGTGCTTGATAAAGGACAGCAGGAAGACTGGTTTAACTCCTCATTCATTCTTACCTTCAGCATTATCACTACGGTGTCGCTGGTGGCCCTGATCTGGGTAGAGTTGACCCACCCGCACCCGATCATCAACCTGCGCCTGTTCAAAAATCTTTCCTTTTCAGCTGGAAATCTGATCATGTTTGTAGTGGGATTTTGTCTTTACAGCTCGATTATGCTGATTCCGATGTTCCTCCAAACACTGATGGGCTATTCAGCCACTGACGCCGGAATGGTAATGGCTCCCGGTGGAGTGGCAACCCTGATTACCATGCCGTTTGTTGGTGCCATGCTGGCGAAGCGGGACGGCCGCAAAATAGTCCTGACCGGGCTATTCATTGGTGCCATCTCCATGTTCATCATGCAGGGACTGAACCTGGAGGCCTCCTACTGGTCCTTTGTCTGGCCACGGGTCGTGCTGGGGATAGGCTTGGCAATGATCTTTGTCCCACTTACCACTGTCACCCTGTCTGTGATTCCTCGACAGGAGATGGGCAACGCCACCGGTATCTTTAACCTGCTGCGGAATATCGGCGGCAGTGTTGGCATTGCAATTGCCGCCACCCTGTTGGCACGATTATCACAATTTTATCAAACAAGTCTGATACCCCATATCAACCAGTACAGTCCACTCTTTCAGATCCGTTTTAACGAACTGAAGCAAGCTTTGATTGCAAGGGGAATGCAGGCACACCAAGCCGACCAGACCACCTTGGGCATGATGTATGGCATGGTACGCAAGCAGGCTGCCGCCTTGGCCTATAACCGGATTTTTTTCATTATCGGCCTGGCTTTTCTTGCTATCATACCGCTGTTATTGCTACTTAAACGCCCCAAACACCAGACCGGTCCTACGGAACTACACTAAGTCCAATACGGTTAAGCCATTCAAGTTGCGACACGTTCAGCACGAATGGCTTAACTTGACTGAACGGTATTGACGTTAAACCAGAGAGTTCGCCCATAACAAAAGGCCCGGTACAGATGCACCGGGCCTTTTGTATTCATCTAGTAATTATACAGACTAGGCAGCTGCAGCCATAGCTTTCTCAAAACCGGCAGCATAGGCCTTTTCATTCAGCTCCAGGAATGCCTCGGGCACGCGGGAGAGAACGGCCTTCAAGCCGTTTTCACGGGAAACCACGCCAGTCAGGGCGATCATGGCACCGAGAGCAACGATGTTAGCAACGATTTCGCGACCAACTTCGTTTTTAGCAGTATTGATAATATTAAAACCAACCTTCTTGAAGTTACCTTCCGGCAAACGGGTTACCAGATCAGTATCATACAGCAGGATACCGGTATCCTTCAGGTCAGCACTGTACTTATCACATGCTTCCTGGGTCAGGGCCAACAGGGCATCAACCTTGGTTGCCTTTGGATAGTCAACCGGCACATCATCAATGATGACCTCTGACTTGGAAGCGCCACCGCGAGCCTCAGGGCCGTAGCTCTGAGACTGCACCGCTTGCTTTCCTTCATGGATGGAAGCTGCCTCGGCAAGGATGATCCCCGCAGTGATCAGACCTTGTCCGCCGGCACCGGAAAAACGCAATTCATACCTGGCCATCTATCTTCTCCTTTTTCAGAGTAATTATTACTTGTTGCCGCCAGCGCGCTCAATAACCTTTGCGTACTCTTCACAGTACTCAGGACGCTCAACTTTGTGCAGAACACCGGTCAGCACCTTACCCTGCAATTGCTCAGCGGTCATCTTTTCAGCTGCCTTGACCGGTACAGCAACTTCCTTCAGGCGGTTCATCATCTCGATGACCGACTTATACTTGTTACGACGTCCATAGGTGGTGGGGCAGTCATCCAGAATCTCAACAACAGAGAAACCTTTGTGTTGAATCGCTTCAGTGATGAGCTTATCAATCTGGTTGGCATGGAAGGCAGTACCACGAGCAACAAAGGTAGCACCTGCGCCGATTGCCAGTTTGGCGATATCGAAACCTGGGTCAGGGTTGCCGTAAGGGGTCGTTGAAGCCTTGTGGCCGGTCGGGGTACAAGGTGAGAACTGTCCACCGGTCATGCCGTAAATGTAGTTGTTCATGATGATGTAGGTCATGTTGATGTTACGACGGCAGGCATGGATGAAGTGGTTACCACCAATGGCAGTACCGTCGCCGTCGCCACCAACCAGAATCACGTTCATCTCAGGCTTTGCCAGCTTGACACCGGTTGCAAAGGCAGCTGCACGGCCATGAGCGGTATGCAGGGTACAGCAATCAATATAGCCCGGCAGACGGGAAGCACAACCGATACCGGATACAATGGCGGTCTCTTCCTTCACAAGGTTGAGGCTGTCCATGGCACGGATCAGCCCCTTCATGACAATACCGTGACCGCAACCAGGGCACCAGATGTGGGGCAATTTGCCCGGACGGATAAATTTTTCGTAATCAAAAGCCATGGTTACTTAACCTCCTTCATCTTCTCAAGGATCTGCTCAGGGTTGATCGGCTCGCCGTCAACACGATTGATGCCGAGGATCTGAGCCTTGCCCTGTGCACAACGCTCGATCTCAAGGCTGCACATACCCAGATTCATTTCTGGTACGATAAAGCCTTTGACCTTTTCGGCCAGAGCCTTGATCTGCTTGTCAGGAAACGGCCAGAAGGTCTTGATCCGGAACATGCCAGCCTTGACACCCTTTTCACGGGCCTCGTTCACTGCATAACGAGCCGAACGGGAGGTTGAACCATAAGCAACAACACAGATTTCAGCGTCATCAAGCATGAACTCTTCAAACTCGACGATTTCATCAATGTTAGCCATAACCTTGCGTACTTGACGCTCCTCCTCAGCCTGTACATACTCAGCTTTGGTGGTAGGGAAACCATCGGGCAGTTTGTTCAGGCCGGTTACGTGGAACTTGTAGCCGGAGCCGAAAGCAGCCAAAGGAGGCACATCGCCGAACTGGGTGTCATAAGGCTTATACTCGGAAGGAGGCACCGAAGGAGCGGTACGATCAATTACTTCCAGTTCGCCCGGCTCACGGAATTCAATCCGCTCACGCATGTGAGCAACGATCTCATCCGGCAGAACGTGTACCGGCATACGATACTTCTCAGCCAGGTTAAAAGCACGTACGATCATGTCATAGGTTTCCTGCACAGAAGCCGGCATCAGAGCGATGGTGGCGTGGTCACCGTGGGTACCCCATTTAGCGCACATAACGTCTGATTGTGAGGGACCGGTAGGCATGCCGGTTGATGGGCCACCCCGCATGACGTTGTACACAACGCAGGGGATCTCCGCAATGCAGCCGTAACCGATCAGCTCCTGCTTAAGGGAGAGACCGGGGCCAGAAGTTGAGGTCAGAGCTTTCTGACCAGCCAGCGCACCACCCAGCAGGGCAGCCATAGCGCCGATCTCGTCTTCCATCTGAATGAACTTGCCACCTATTTTAGGCAATTCAATGGACAGCACCTCCGACACTTCGGTGGAGGGAGTAATGGGGTAACCAGCGAAGAACTTGCAACCGGCATACAGTGCGCCGTGGGCAGCTGCCTCGTTACCTTGTAAAAAACCGACTTTTTTTGACACTTTGAAATCCTCCCGTCTTATTATTCGGCGTGAACTTTGATGGCAAAGTCAGGGCAACGCAGTTCGCACTGCATGCACTTGATACACTTGTCCAGATCCTTGACAGAAACAACAAAACCTTTCATTTCAAGAACCTTGGTTGGGCAAAACTCCACACAGATGTGGCAGCCTTTACAGTACTTCTCGATAATTTCAATACGTGGCAGCTTCTTTTCTTCAGACATCGGCTCAACTCCTTCTATCCGTATTCGGAGGTGTGAAATTAAGGCCCTTTATGTGGCAAAAGAAGGGCGGCTTGTGACCGCCCTTCTTTTTGCAGGCACAACCGGGCCTGTAAAAGGCTTATTAACCCTGCAGAATACCAGGCAGAGCGTCAACCAGACCTTTAACGGCAGCAACAGACTTGTCCATCATGGCTTGTTCAGTAGCATCCAGTTTGAACTGCAGAATTTTCTCAACACCGTTGGAACCCAACACTGCAGGAACACCGACATAGTAGCCATTCACGCCAAACTCGCCATTCAGCAGGCAGCAGGTAGGCAGCACACGCTTCTGATCTTTCAGTACAGACTCAGCCATAGCGATAGCAGAAGAAGCAGGTGAATAGAAAGCGGAACCGGTCTTCAGCAGGGCAACAACTTCGCCACCAGCCAAGCGGGTACGATTAACCATTGCTTCCATCACTTCTTTAGCCTTGTCTGCGCCATACTTTTGCTCCAGCAGTTCCATAACAGGAATGCCGTTAACTGCAGCGTAACGAACCAGAGGAACCATATCGTCGCCGTGGCCGCCCAGGGTCATAGCAGAAACATCCTTTACCGAAACGCCCAGCTCCCAGGCGATGAACGCCTTGAAACGTGCGGAGTCCAGAACGCCGGCCTGGCCGACAACGCGGTTGGAAGGCATACCAGTGATCTGCTGGCACAGGGTTACCATGGCGTCCAGGGGGTTGGAGATGATAATGACGAATGCATCGGAGGCATACTGCTTGATTCCTTCCGAAACAGAGGTCATGATCTTGGAGTTGGTTGCAATCAGGTCATCACGGCTCATGCCCGGCTTACGGGGCAGACCGGCAGTTACGATAACAACATCGGAACCTGCGATATCTTTATAGTCCTGAGTACCTTGCAGGCTGACGTCAAAGCCGTCAACCGGTGATGCCTCAGCGATGTCCAGCATCTTGCCCTGAGGCATACCTTCTACGATGTCAAACAGAACAACATCACCCAGTTCACGCAGTGCGCAAAGTTGCGCAAGAACGCCACCAATCTGTCCGCCACCAATCAATGAAATCTTCTTACGTCCCATTGTTTCTTCCTCCTCGTTTGGTATCTGCTTCAATTTTACACCAACAACTAGGTATGACTTTAATATGAAAGAAGGGAGCCGGAAAGACCGACTCCCCGTAACAACAGAAGTTAAATGGCATCAACAATTGCGTTCAACGTTGCACTTGGGCGCATTGCCTTTTCAGTCTTGACTGGATCAGTGTTGTAATAACCACCCAGATCCTGTGGCTTGCCTTGAGCACCGATCAACTCTGCGTTGATCTTTTCTTCATTCTCCTGAAGCTGTTGGGCAACCTTGGTGAAGCGGGCTGCGAGATCGGCATCCTTGGTCTGAGCGGCCAGCGCTTCTGCCCAATACATAGCCAGATAGAAGTGGCTGCCGCGGTTATCGATCTGACCGACCTTACGGGCCGGGTTCTTGTTATTGTCCAGGAATTTGGTGTTGGCCTGATCCAGAGTGTCAGCAAGCAGTTGAGCCTTCTCATTCTTGAAGGTAGCTGCCAGGTGCTCAAGGGAGACAGCCAGCGCCAGGAACTCACCGAGAGAGTCCCAACGCAGATAGCCTTCTTCAACAAACTGCTGCACATGCTTGGGAGCAGAACCGCCTGCGCCGGTCTCAAACAGTCCTCCACCAGCCAGCAAAGGCACGATGGAGAGCATCTTGGCGCTGGTACCCAGTTCAAGGATCGGGAACAGGTCGGTCAGATAGTCCCGCAGGGCGTTACCGGTAACGGTGATGGTGTCTTGACCTGCTTTTGCACGCTTGCAGGTAAACAGCATTGCATCAACCGGTGCCATGATCTGGATATCAAGACCAGTGGTATCATGATCCTTCAGATACTTGTTGACCTTTTCGATCATCTGAGCATCATGAGCGCGCTCCTTGTCCAGCCAGAAGATGGCCGGAGCACCGGTGGCGCGAGCACGACGTACAGCCAGCTTGACCCAGTCCTGAATCGGCAGGTCTTTTGCCTGGCAACCACGCCAGATGTCACCGGCTTCAACGTCGTGCTGGATCAGCACGTTGCCAGCCTCATCAACAACCCGTACGGTGCCGTCAGCTGCAATTTTGAAGGTCTTGTCGTGTGAGCCGTATTCTTCAGCCTTCTGAGCCATCAGACCAACGTTAGAGGTTGAGCCCATGGTGGTTGGATCAAACTGGCCATTTTCCTTACAGAAATCAACGCATACCTGATACCAGCGTGAATAGCAACGGTCTGGCACTACACACTTGACATCGTGCAGCTTGCCGTCCGGGCCCCACATACCGCCGGAGTCACGCATAACAACCGGCATGGAGGCGTCAATGATAATGTCGTTACTTGCATGCAGGTTGGTGATCCCTTTGTCAGAGTCAACCATGGCTAGAGGCGGCTGCTTCTTGTACACTTCCTGGATATCAGCCTCAATCTCGGCTTTTTTATCTGCAGGCAATTTAGCAATCTTCAGGTACAGGTCACCCATACCAAGATCAGGATTAACGCCCAGCTCCTTAAAGGTTGCAGCGTGCTTCTCAAACACATCCTTATAGAAAACTTCTACAAAGTGTCCGAATATAATAGGATCGGATATTTTCATCATGGTGGCTTTCAGGTGTACTGAGAACAGCACCCCCTTGGCCTTTGCATCGTCAATCTGTTCCTGAATGAATTTACGCAAAGCCTTGGCGCTTAGGAAGGTACCATCAAGAATCTCGCCAGCCTGCAGCGCCAGCTTCTCTTTCAACACCGTGACGTTACCGGCCTTGTCAACAAATTCAAACTTGACATTGCCAGCTTTTTCCATGGTTATTGCTTTTTCATTCGCATAAAAGTCAGCCGACTCCATCCATGACACATGGGTTTTGGAATCTGATTTCCAAGCACCCATCTTGTGTGGATATTTTTTTGCATACTCCTTAACAGCCTTTGCTGAACGGCGGTCAGAGTTACCTTCACGCAGTACCGGGTTAACTGCGCTACCCAGACATTTTGCATAGCGTGCATGCAGTTCTTTTTCAGCATCGGTCTTAGGCTCTTCAGGATAGTCGGGCAGCTTGAAGCCCTGCTCCTGCAGCTCCTTGATGGCAGCCTTCAACTGAGGAATTGAGGCACTGACGTTAGGCAGCTTAATGATGTTGGCTTCAAGCTTCTGGGTCAGCTCACCCAACTCAGCCAGATAATCAGGCATTCTCTGTTCTTCAGTTAAATAATCGGGGAAGTTTGCAATAATTCTGCCCGCTACAGAGATGTCTCGAGTTTCAACAACAACACCAGCAGCCTTTGTAAAGGCGTTTACGATAGGGAGTAGAGAGTATGTTGCCAATGCGGGTGCTTCGTCAATCTTCGACCAGATAATCTTAGCTGCTTCTGTTGTCATGTTCTCTCCTTTTTAGTATATATGGAAATTAATATACTGATTGTAACAAGTTACAATCAGTATGACTACTACACCTGAAAATCGTGTATACAGTATGCAAAACCCTAGGACCTGTCAAGGAGAAATCTGTGCAATAGGTGTGTATTTGAAGGATATCTACTGAAGATGGGAAAGGACTCAAGCAAGATAAAATAGTAGGGTTAAGAAGCACGCCGATGGGCTTGTCTGCGTGCTTCCAAGGCCTCTTCTCTGGTAAAATTTCGAGGGACTTTCAAGGTTTGGCCGGGCCAAAGCTGGTATGGGTCACGAATTTGGTCACGATTGGCGCGATAGATTAATGGCCAGAGAGCAACATCATTATATATTTCAGGCTTGGCAGCAATCTGCGGAAGGGTTTCACCTCTGCGAACAGTATATGAAAGTGGCTGTGCCACATGATTATTCTGTTCGTTATCCTCACTATTTTTCTTTTTTTTCTGAACACTCTTCTGCATTTCCTGCAGCTCTTCCTGCCGTTTGCGCTCAGCCTCTAATCGAGAACGCTCCTCTTCTTCACGCACAGCTCGTTCTTCTATTTTTTTTTGACGGGCCTCTTCCTGTTGCCAGACCTTGAGCTGCTGCACCTCTTGCTTCAGGACCACCCCTTTTTGATACGCCAGCTTGAACTGTTCATCTGCCAGCTCTTCATCATCCTCTTCTGTTAAAAGCAGCTGCCCCTGTAGAAAGGCTCTGGTAATGCTGGCATAATCATCGGGATGTGATTTTTCAGCATCTTCTCCCTGCAGTTGTAACAAAGTCAGCTGCGCCTTCATATGCCAAACCGGATCATGGCTGCCACATCCAGCCAACACGGCAAGAAGAATCAGCAATATGAGGCGCAGGATTACGGGCATAGTTCAAGTAGCGGATGCTGGGGCTGCCGGTGTGGCCAGACGTATGCCCAATTCACGCAGCTGCTTTAAATCAACCGTTGATGGAGCTTCAGACATCAGACAGGTACCTTTCTGGGTTTTGGGGAATGCAATCACATCACGAATAGAATCGGAACCGGTTAACAGCATGATCAGACGATCCAGACCAAAAGCGATACCACCATGGGGCGGCGTACCATATTCCAGAGCATCCAAAAGAAAGCCAAACTTTGCACGCTTGTCCTCTTCAGAATGACCCAGCATCTTGAACATCAGCGACTGCACCTGCTCCTGATGGATACGAATTGAGCCACCACCTATCTCGTTACCGTTTAACACCAGATCATAGGCCTTGGCACGGCAGCGGCCCGGATCAGACTCAACGTAGTCAACATCCTCGTCCATCGGCGCGGTGAAGGGGTGGTGCACGGCACACCAGCGTTTGTCATCCTCATCCCACTCAAACAGCGGGAAGTCGGTGATCCAGACAAAACGGAATTCACCCGGATTGGTCAGCTTGAGCTGGGAAGCCAACTGGTTGCGTAATTTACCCAACGAGTCATTCACCACCTTGGGTTTATCAGCCACAAACAGCAACAGGTCGCCCTCTTCTGCCCCAAAGGCACCATTCATGGCTGCAATCTCGGCCTCAGTAAAAAACTTGGTGATCGGAGATTGCCAGCCCTCGGCAGTTACCTTGACATAGGCAAGACCTTTAGCGCCATAAATAGAGACAAAGCTGGTCAGCTCTTCAATATCTTTACGAGAGAAGGTTGCACAGCCCTTGGCATTGATCCCTTTGATAATACCGCCGCCAGCAGCAACCTCGTTAAACACCTTGAAGCCAGAACCTTTGACGATATCAGTCAGCTCAACCAGTTCCAGCCCAAAGCGCAGATCAGGGTTATCCACACCAAAACGGCGGATCGCCTCTTGATAGGTCATCCGCTCAACCGGCAGTTGCACCTCAACCCCTTTGGCTTCTTTAAAAACCCGAGCAATCAGCCCTTCCATTATTGTAATGATATCTTCGCGGTCAATAAACGACATCTCGCAGTCAATCTGGGTAAATTCTGGCTGGCGGTCAGCACGCAGATCCTCATCACGGAAGCAGCGTACAATCTGAAAATAACGATCAAATCCTGAGATCATCAGGATCTGCTTGAAGATCTGGGGTGATTGTGGCAGGGCGTAAAACTGCCCCTGGTTAATCCGGGACGGTACCAAAAAGTCACGGGCTCCCTCGGGGGTTGACTTGGTCAGAAAAGGTGTCTCCAGTTCAAGAAAACCATTCTCTGTCAGGTACTGGCGGGTAGCCTGGGCAACCTGATGACGCAGAATCAGGTTCTGAGCCAGCTGCGGACGACGCATATCCAGATAACGATACTTCAGTCGGATATTCTCGTTCACCTCACTATGCTCATCCAGCATGAACGGCAAAGGCTTGGAGCGGTTCAGCAACTTGCATTCAGCAACCTGAATCTCCACCTCACCAGTCTTCATGTTAGGGTTAACCGTACCTTCAGGACGGGGAATAACCGTACCCTTTATGGCAAGTACATACTCACTACGTACCCCTTCAGCCACTTGATGAGCAGCTCCATTGACTTCCGGATCAAAAACGATCTGGGCGATCCCTTCACGGTCACGAAGATCAATAAAGATAAGTCCACCATGATCACGACGACGCAGGGCCCACCCCATTAGAATCACTTCGCGCCCGATATCTTTGGCCGACAATTGACCACAATAGTCTGAACGTTTCCAATTTCCAAGTATATCCATAGCTGTATATAACCTCCGGTGAATTAATTAATTAGCCGCCCAATGTTACGCCAACGAATATTAAATTTATACCATGGCCCCTCAATGGACCAATATTTGATAAAAGCCAGCCCCTTTAACTGATCACGCCGCACAAACTTCCAAAAACGGCTATCATAGGAACGGTCCCGATTATCCCCCATCACAAAGTAGGAGTTTTCTGGAACTATCACCGGCCCGAAAGTATCCCGGGGATTTTGTTCTTTGGGGATAATTTCAAGTTCCTTATGCACTTCATGGGGATTTTCGTACAGCTTGCCGTTAACGAAGACCTTCTTCTCCTTGCCCTCAACCACGTCACCAGGCTCGCCAATTACCCGCTTGATAAAATCCTTGCGAGGATCTTCAGGATACTCAAACACCACAACATCACCACGCTTGGGGTCACGTAACTTGATGATCTGCTTGTCGGTAAAGGGGATTTTAGTACCGTAAATGAACTTGCTGACCAAGAGATGATCACCAATCAATAGTGTGTCTTCCATAGAACCAGAGGGAATCTTGAAAGCCTGCACAACGAAGGTTCTGATGACCAGCGCCAAAAGTACCGCAATAATAATAGATTCTGTATACTCACGCCAAAGGCTCTTCTTTTTTAGCTCTTCAGCCTGCTGGACTTCACTCTGGTCAGTCATGAATTTCCCTTCCAATTATCAATCAACCTTAAGGATTGCCAGGAATGCCTCCTGGGGCAGCTCAACGTTGCCGACATTTTTCATCCGCTTTTTGCCTTCCTTCTGTTTTTCCAACAGTTTGCGCTTACGTGTAATATCACCACCATAGCACTTGGCCAATACGTCCTTACGCATGGCCTTGACTGTTTCACGGGCTATAATCTTGCTGCCGATGGCAGCCTGAATTGCCACCTCAAACATCTGGCGTGAAATCAGCTCCTTCATCTTTGAAACCAGATCCCGGCCCCTGAAATATGCTTTATCCCGGTGCAAAATCAGGGATAGAGCATCAACAACCTCTCCGTTAATCATGACATTCATGCGGACCAGATCGCTACGTCGATATTCCAGATGTTCATAATCAAGGGAAGCATACCCCTTGGTGATTGATTTAAGGCGATCATAAAAATCAAGCACAATCTCGTTCAGCGGCAATTCATAGATGATCATAACCCGCGTTGGGGTAAGATACTTAATCTCACGCTGGACACCACGTTTATCTTCACAAAGCGCCAGCACACCACCAACATAGTCATTGGGGACATGGATATGGGCAAGGATAAACGGTTCTTCCAGATATTCCATACTCTGCAGCTCCGGCATCTGGTTAGCACTCTGAATCGAATACACTTCGCCGTTCATCCTATGCACGCGGTAGACAACCGTTGGTGCCGTGGTAATCAGATCAAGCCCGAACTCCCGCTCAAGCCGTTCCTGAATAATCTCCATATGAAGCAGTCCCAGAAAACCACAGCGAAAGCCAAAACCAAGTGCGACCGAGGTCTCTGGCTCAAAGGAAAAGGAGGAATCATTCAGTTTCAACTTGGCAAGGGCATCGCGCAACTGTTCATACTGGGCCGTATCAATCGGGTACAAGCCAGAGAACACCATCGGCTTGACCTCTTTAAATCCACCCAGCATCTCGGCGCATTGCCGGTTTAGTAGCGTAACCGTATCGCCGACCTTGGCATCTGCCACATCTTTGATTCCGGCAATAACAAACCCGACTTCACCTGCTGTTAACTGCGGCACTTCAACCATCACCGGTGCAAACACACCAACCTTAAGCGCCTCATAGGCCTTATTGGTTGACATGAGCTGAATTTTATCACCTTTTTTCAGGGTGCCTTCAAACAGACGCACCAGGATGATAACCCCCTGATACTGGTCATACCAGGAATCAAACAACAGTGCCTTAAGTGGAGCAGCAGCATCCCCCTTGGGAGCCGGGATCTTCCTGACGATCTGTTCCAAGATCTCGCGGGTACCGATCCCTTCTTTTGCAGAAGCCATCACTGCATCATGGGCATCAATTCCGATAATTTCTTCAATCTCATGTTTGACCCGGTCTGGTTCAGCTGCCGGCAGGTCAATTTTGTTCAGCACGGGAAAAACTTCAAGATTGATATCCAATGCAAGATACACGTTCGCCAGGGTCTGGGCCTCAACCCCCTGCGAAGCATCAACCACCAGCAAACCACCTTCACAGGCTGCAAGGGAACGGGACACCTCATAGGTAAAGTCCACATGCCCAGGAGTATCAATCAAGTTGAGGATATAGGTATTCCCGTCATCTGCCGTATAATTAAGACGCACCGTCTGAGCCTTGATGGTAATCCCGCGCTCACGCTCAAGATCCATCTTATCCAGAAACTGGCTCTGCATCTCCCGGGCGGTCAGAGCACCGGTATACTCAAGCAAACGATCTGCCAGGGTTGATTTGCCGTGATCGATATGGGCAATAATTGAAAAATTACGAATCTTACTGATATCCATGAACTCTCACTGACTTTTGATGATACGAATGGAATTTGGAAGAATAATGAACAACTGTAGGAATGTAAAGCAGAAAACACCCCTTCTGCAAAGAGAAGGAGTCTTGAGATCATTGGAGTCGAGCGCCACCCTCGCCACTCGGGAAAATGACAATAATCTGCTGTTACGGGACCAAAAACCGTTGAAATCATTACACGCACCATTTACGACAACACGTTCAGCAGCAGCTTCTTTATGTAGCTCTGGTCGTCCTTCAGGAAGTACACGTTATTGGCTTCAAACTCAGCCATAGACCAGACATCATCCCACCACCCGCCATCCGAATAGGGTGTTGCTGATACGATGAACGAGTTGAGGATAATCTGCTTGTCCCCCAAACGGTTTTCAATCTCTTTGATGTCTTTATGAAACTGTATCTTCTTGTCATTCAGACCGTTCAGGTTACGGATACCTTTCGGGTCAACAAAAGAGACATACTGGGTCTGCCCGACCACCAGCCAGAAGATAAAGTCAGGGTAGAACGATGAGCCTTCAACATACAGACCAAGCCCCTTCCCTTTGCTCTGGTTGCGAAGCAGGTACAGCTCCTTGCCTTCAAAGAAACCGGCATTGGCATGGTAGAAGTCGCGCAACTGACAGACAAAATCCTTCTCGCCATCGTTCAGGCTAACCGGTGCCACCTGAATACCGGAAACGCTGGATATATGAATAAGTGGCCCATACAGGTGACGGTTGAAGTTAAACGAAGACAACGCCCCCTGCTTTACCTCCAGCTCCTTCAGCTTGCCCGTGGTAACAGCCTCTTTCAGATGCTTCAGTTTTTCCAGCACATCAAGGTGCTCGTTCTTGTCAATGCTAAACCGATAGCCCAGCGAACCGTCCGTATCCGTTGCCAAGCCCCAGTCTTCCTCCTTCAGCTCAACATATTCCGAATGCAGGCTTTCCCACTTGGATTGATGGTCGGAAAAAAACTGTTCACAATATTTCTTCAGCAGGGTTGCAGCTATCTCCTGCCAACTACGGATACGTTTAAAATCATGGCTTCCAGAAAACTGCAGTTCCTCTTCGGGGATATACAGCTTGTACCAGCTGGCATCGGCAAGCAGTCCGGCTATGCCATCCCGTGTCAGGGTCAGATTGTACCATGACCGCTCGTTTTTGAACTTCTGCAGCTCAAACCACAGGACGTCCATATCCATAAAGGCAATGTGAGCAACAGTAAGGGGATGGTGTTTCTTCTCCAACACCGTTAATGCCGCTTTCTTGTCGCTACTCTTCATCGCCTGAATCTTGGGATACCAATCCAGATGTACCCGGCAGCCCTTGGAGGCTGAACCGCCAAGCACCGGACGTGGAGCCTGTTTCTTAAAGTTCATCCCCTTTTTCACCCGCACCACCTTGAGGGGTTTACCGGTTATGTTCCGCAGAACCGGTAAAAAGAAATCCTCAATATCCTCAGTGCCGGTTGGCAGCCCTTCTTCTTCAAGGTACTGCTTGAAGGTCTGCATATAATTGGCACGAACGCCAAAGATATTCAGCGTTTCCAGCACCCGGATATATTTGGGGGCACGGTGCTCAAAGTCTGCGCGGCTACTCCGTTTCAGGGAGAACCCCTTTCCCTTCAAACGGACCCCCCTGCCAAAGAGCTGGATAATTTCAGACCCCTCGCTTTTACCCACATTCATCAAGCCCATAGTACTGACCCGCCAGCATGACCAGCCTTCCATGAACTTTTTGGAACCGATAAGGATATTGACGGTGGAACTGCGAGCATTCAGTTGCTGGAAAAGCGACACGGCAAAATCACGCTGGGTTACGGAAAAGCCGTGTTCTTCGCACAGCTTCAGCAAGGCGGTATCATCACCAACGTTGATAACGCCAAAGCATGCATTATCTCCCAGCTTCAGCCCGATTTCGCCCCCTACCCCCTTCAGGTTTTCCAGATGCAGTTCCGCACCTTCAACCGGACAGTTAAACAAAGTAGCAAGGATGGAGCGATACAACTCTTCTGGGCTTGTTCCGGTGGTATGCAGATAATCAAATGAATTTTTGAAGATATCCTGTCCCTTGTCATCCAACAAACCGGCGCTCTTCTGCATCAACCGCTGCAGGTTGGCTATGCTGGCCGCCCTGTCCTTAACAAACTCCTTCAGAAACAAAAGGATATCAACAACGTCAGACACCTTTTTCTTGCTCTCGGTACGGACCGCATTAACGCTGCCCCCCACAAAGACCCATAGCGGTTTTTCCAGCAAATACGACGCAAACTCCTGTTCCTTATCGCCGTACAGCTTCTGTTGCTGATAAAATGCCAGCAGACAGGCGGTCAGGTATCGTTGCCGAATCTCCTCGTCGGTATCATTGGCAAGGTTAAGAATGGAATAATGCTTGCCGTAATCATCCCCATGAAAATACTTGTAGGAGTAATCAAAGATAATGCAGCGGGCATACTCTTCCGAAAGGGCCGCATTTCCGGCAACAGCCTGCCCAAAGGTAGCAGAATACTCAAAAGAGAAACCCTGTTCAGACAGCTTATTCCGCTTCTCCATCCAGTCTTTGCCGCTTGCGCCACGGTGCCCCTCATCCACCAGCACCAGATTGTTCCCCTCAAAGGCATCAATGGCAACGGTCTTCTCCCCCATTTCATCCTTCAGCTTGTGGATGTCAATCACCTCAATATGCTTACCGGAGAAAAGCGTTGCGCCATCCTTGTTAAACAGCTCAGCCTTCAGCCCGGATTGTGCAAATTCATCCAGATGTTGAACAGACAGCCCTTCATTGGGGGTTAGCAGGATAATACGGTTCAACTCCCGCTCCCGACCATGCTTTTCAAGGTAATGGCGGTATTGCAGGATATTGACATGCATCAGCAGGGTCTTGCCGGAGCCGGTGGCGTTCCAGAACGCCAGCTTGTTCAGGTCTGAAAGCGAGAACGGCTGCACCCGGTCACGCTCCGGCTTGTCAGTATTAAACGCTGAAACATGCTTGTTCAACGTCTCCAGCAGCGCCTGCTGGTTGGAGAAATAGCGGTCAAGGTAGATTTCCGTTAAAAGCAGCGCCAGATACTGAAAATACTTCCATGCCACGGCAGGTTCCCGCTTGCCGGAAATAGCCTGCGTGTGACGGAAGATATTCTGGTCGTAAGCAAGCAGCAGGTCATTGGACAGCTCAGTTCGTTCAAACAACCGCTCGGTAATGCGATGGTAGAAGCGAGAGACGTTGTTTTCATCGTACCCTTCACTGGCGTCCCGCATAATCCCGTACAACTCATCAACACCACTGACATCAAAAAGCGACAGTAACCATTGGTTGAGCACCAGCCGTTTATCAAACTTCAGAGGAGGAGCGGATTTTGTTGTTTTACTTTTTGCCATCAGCACGCCTCCGTTTTGCTTGCTTTGGCGTATCGTCAACATCGGCAACAAGTATATTTTCAATCAGGATACGCTCGTGTCGCAGTTCCTGTTCCAGCTGTTCAATCGTCGGAAGTTCAAAGCAGTATTTTGAGGCAAAAATCTGCTGGTTTTCGTCGCCAAGAACATAGCGGACAACCGAGTCATTCTTTTCTGCGCATAACAACAGCCCTACGGTCGGATTATCATCGGCTGTGCGGATTTCACGGTCATAGAAATTCACATACATCTGCATCTGCCCAAGGTCGCCGTGGGTGAGCTTGCCGGTCTTCAAATCAATCACAACATAGCACTTGAGACGGGTATGATAGAAGATGAGGTCTGGATAGAAATGGTCTCCATCCAGAGTCAGGCGTTTTTGCCGACCAATAAAGGCAAAAACGCTGCCCAGTTCCAGCAGAAAATCCTGCAACTTACCTATCAGAGCCGTTTCAATTTTCGTTTCAGATAGTTTGTGCGATTCCGGCAGGTCGAGAAATTCGAGGACATAAGGGTCTTTTAAAATATCCACGGGGTGTAGCGATACCTGCCCCTTGCTTGCAAGCTCCATAACTCCGGCTTTATCTTTGCTTTTACATAATCTTGTGAACAGAAACGTATGAATTTGACGTTCAAGCTGTGGAACGCTCCAGCCTTCTTTTTCCGTCTCTATTTCGTAAAACAGCCGTTCAGCCCTGTTTTCAACCTTGCACAACGTGCGGTAGTGCGACCAGCTCAAACGGGAGGAAAACCCTCTGGCCGCTTCGGTCTGTTCAAGGGAAAGGGAAAGGGAAAGAGTATCCAGAACATCAGATGTTTTGTGATGTTTTTCCCGGTTTTGGTCGGCAGTGGCAATTCATCACAAGGCGTGTGACGAATCTCAGGAATCCTGTCGTTGTATATCTGATAAAACAGCCTGAAATATCGCAGGTTAGTAACTGAGAACCCTTTACTGTAACGCTTGGTCAGCTCTGCCGCCGTATCTTCTAGCAGGCGTGTTCCATACCCTGCGCGTTCTTCGCCTCCCTGCAGTTCCTGAACAATCTCCCGGCCGATATGCCAATATGCCAGCTATAATACTTACGGTTTTTCGGACAGGTAGTTAAGTTTGGTTTGCCTATGATTACGGGGGTAATCTATGGTGGCAAACATGAGAACAAACCGCACTTCCGAATTCAAAGCCAAGGTTGCACTGGCAG
>Ga0209800_10002274_pt1 | contig 17287 bp, 17 predicted proteins | sample Higcelweek8metaG_FD_187174 | JGI IMG/M metagenome (GOLD analysis project Ga0209800, IMG submission 187174) | Freshwater pond sediment microbial communities from the University of Edinburgh, under environmental carbon perturbations - High... | ecosystem: Environmental > Aquatic > Freshwater >...
GGCGGTCAAGTATTAAACAAAGAACAAGGATTTGTAGTTGATGTCTTAGTTGATACCGCTGGCCAAGAAATAGTCTCTGCAAAATTTGTAGTACTCTTTGATCCATCAATGCTCCAACTTACAAAAGCTGAAAGAAACAACTCACTCTTTGTACAATGGCCAAGCGATGAATCTACACTAGACAATGAAAACGGTGTCATCATGCTATCTGGTTTTACACAATCAGGAAGTGGAACACTATACAAAACAGGGGAGAAAGCAGACATTCTTGCTAGATTAACATTTAAAGTCTTGAAAGAAGGCTCGACAGTACTTGATTGGGAATATGGAGGAAGCAATGGTGTCTTTGAAACTGTCTTGATGAAAGATGGTAGCCCAACTACAAACATTCTGACAACAAAACCAACATCTGCAACATTTACATCAGGTAAAAATATCTTAGACCCTGGAAATATTGACACAGGAATACCAATGGACAAATATCTTCTCTTTGGAGGTTTAGTACTAGTCCTTTTTGGTGCCTTTATGATTTTTACAAGACCAGGAAACCTTCGAAAAAAGACAGGAACAGTCATTGTCTATGATAGTGAAAAGTAAAGAACAAATTAAAGTAGCAATAGTTACAGAATCTCTTTGGGAAATGGGAGGTGCAAACAGAGTTCTTGATGTATTCGCCCAAATGTATCCAAATGCTGACATCTTTGCACTATTTGGCAAAACACAAAACCTTTCAGAAAACATACAAAAGCACAAAATATACTTCTCTTCTTTAAATAAAATACCATTCATTAAAAACCTCTATAGATACACTTTTAATCTTTGGCCGTTCTTTGTTGAATCGTTTGATCTTTCTAAGTATGACTTAGTAATATCATCTTCACATTCTGTTGCTCATGGAGTTATAGTACCTTTCAACTGTAAACACATTGCATATATTCACACACCAATGAGATATGCTTGGGATCAATCCTCTCATTACCTAAGCACAGTAGGTTTTTCTTTCTTGAAAAGAGCTATTGTGGATTTTAATCTAAATTTCATAAGAATATGGGATACAACAGCATCGTTAAGGCCAGATATTCTTGTAGCGAACTCTGGTTTTGTAAAACTAAGAATCCAAAAATTTTGGGATAGAGAGGTAAGTGCTGTAATAACTCCACCTGTTGATTTCTTTGAAGGGAAGATAATGAAAAAAAGAGAATCATACTTTGTATCTGGAGCTCCATTTGAACCAAACAAAGGTGGTTCTGAACTTCTTTTGTATGCTTCTGTGATTGGATTTAATCTTAAGGTAATAGGGGAGAGAAGCATGAAAAAGAAATTTGAAAGAAAATATAAAAGATATACAAATATTCAGTTTCTAGGAAAAGTATCTGAAGAAGAGAAGTGGAAAACACTTTCAAATGCAAAAGGATACATAGTTGTAGGAACAGAAGATTACGGAATATTTACTTGTGAAGCAATTTCTTGTGGCACACCTGTAATTGCATATTCGTCCGGAGGAAGTAAAGAAATTGTTAAAGAGAAAGAAAATGGTCTTCTATTTTCAGATCAAAACCTAGAAAGTTTTTCTAATACATTCAAAATGTTTGAAAATACAAAATGGAATTACGAAAAAATCTCTAAAGAAACAAAACACATCAATAACAGAAATTCCTTTATTAACAAAATACAAAAAACACTTGTTGATAACGAATAATATATTTGATATCATTTTCACTACTTCAGTGTGCCGAGATAGCTCAGTTGGTAGAGCATCTGTCTGAAGAACAGAGGGTCCCCAGTTCGAGCCTGGGCCTCGGCATATGCGAGAGTAGTTCAGTTGGCTAGAACGACACATTGCCAATGTGTAGGTCGCGGGTTCGAACCCCGTCTCTCGCTCCATTTCCATTTTCTTTTTCTCAATGCTAATATCTAACAGATGGAAAATGATATCTCCCCAGAGAACACACAAAAGAAAATCAAACTAGTAAAAATATCCAGAAGCGGCATAGTAGTTTTCTTAAAAAGAAACATATTTCTACTATCCTTTATCTTCCTCTTCTCCCTATCCCTTTTGATTGGAATTTGGAACATTCATAAATATGAAATATATGACAACAATGGAAACGAAATAGATACAAAAGTTTCCAAAACCCTTGAAGAATATATCTCTACGAATGTACTAGGTGGAAACTTCTTCAAAATCAATACAACAGAGCTGAGCAAAAATATAGCCAGAGATTTATCGTATGTTGAAAGTGTAAGAATTGAAAAAACAATCCCAAACAAAATAGTTCTCTTTGCCAATATATATACACCAAAACTAATAGCAATCCTAAAAGATTCAAAATGCTTACTTCTTTCTGAAAAAGGATACCTCCTTGAAGAGCTTTGTACTGATTCCGAAGAAAACTGCTGTCTTAACTATGCCGAAGAAAACTCTCTTTACACTCTTTCCTCTCAAGAGATAGATGTTGCCAAACTTGAGAATGGGAAAAGCAGATTGCTAATAATGGAAGATATTCACAAAATTGTAAAAGCAATAGAAGTATACAAATACGAAATAAAAAATATCACTTTCAAAGAAAATATCCTTACAATAGTAACGACAAACGAAAAAACATTCACATTTACATTCTCAAGCGACATTGAAATTCAAATGCAAAGACTAGTTGTTGTGATGAGTAAGATAGCAGGAGATGGACTAAAGTTTAAATCTTTAGACCTTCGATTTGAAAGACCAGTTATGAAGAATTGATAACCGGCTTGATAATATATATAATTTTGATTATATTATTACTGTAACCTTGTTTGATTTGATTTTTTGTATATAATAATTTTAAGTAAAATTACTGTTCCAAAAATACTATGGCAAGAAAAATAATAACAGCTATTGATGTAGGTTCCTCGAAGATCACAACAGTAATAACTTCAGTTGAGGATAATAAAGCACCAATGGTAATCGGTGTATGCTCTCACCCAAGTAAAGGTATTAAAAAAGGTGTTGTTGTTAATATCGATGATGCTACCAATGCTATATCTGAAAGTGTTACAGCAGCTGAGAGAATGGCTGGTGTTACTGTTTCAGATGTATATGTATCTATTAATGGAGAGCAAGTTACAAGTTTGAATAATAAAGGTGTAGTAGCAGTAGCAGGTTCAGAAATAACAATAGACGATACATACAGAGCAATTGAAAATGCAAGAACTCTTTCCCTTCCAGACAACCTCAATCCAATTCACATAATTCCAAGAGAATTTGTTGTTGACAATCAAGGTGGAATAAAATATCCAATAGGTATGAGTGGTGGAAGGTTAGAAGTAGAAACACACATCATTACAGCACCAAATTCATATTGGCAGAATATTAGAAAATGTGTAGAACAGATAGGCTCAAATGTATATGATGTGATATTCACAGCATGGGCATCTTCACTTGCAGTTTTAACAGATACAGAAAAAGAACTAGGTGTTACTCTTTTGGATATTGGTGCTGGTACAACTGGTATCGCAATATTCCAAGAAGGAGCAATTGTATATAGCGGATGTATTCCTCTTGGTGGATATAATTTAACTAGTGACATTGCAATAGGATTACAAGTTTCTCTAGAAGATGCAGAAAAGATCAAGATGAATATGGCAGATATATTTGACAATAAATGTACTGCAATGAAGGGAAAAGATTTAGATTCCACACCTGCATTGTTAAGAAGAAAAGACGAACCAAAAGAAAAGAAAGTTAAATCTGAGGATGTAGATCTTAATGTAATAGGTATAGATAAGAAGGTTTCTAAAGAGATGTTGAGAAAAATTGTGGAAGCAAGATGTGAAGAAATTTTTGAGATGGCAAAAGACAATGTATCAAAAGCTGGTTACGATATCGCTATGCCAGCTGGTATTGTCTTGACTGGTGGTACAAGTTTGCTAAAAGATATTACCAAGTTTACTCAATGTGTATTTGGAGTTGCAGCTAGAGTTGGATACCCTTCTGGATTAACAGGAATGACAGAAGAAATTTCAGATCCTTCGTTCGCTTGTGTTCAAGGATTAATAAAGCATGCAATGGATGATGACGGTGACTTACCATCAGGTTCGGAAAAAGGTAAGATAGAGTTTGGTGGTTTTGTTGGTAAAGTAAAAGATTGGTTTAAATCCTTACTGCCTTAAATACTTAATTTAAGTTCTAGTTGTTATGTTAGTTACTACAAATGTTGATCCAGTAGCGAAAATAAAGGTGGTAGGAGTAGGTGGTGGTGGTTGTAATGCAATAAATACAATGATCACAGACTATGATATCCCAGGAGTAGATTTTATGGCATTTAATACAGATGCTCAGGCACTTAAAATGTCGCAATCACCTGTTACTTTGCAACTAGGTGAGGATTTAACTCATGGGCTTGGTGTCGGTGGTAATTTTGAACTTGGTGCACAATCTGCAGAAGAAAGCTTAGACCAGATACAAGAACTTCTTGAGGGTGCAAATATGGTATTCATAACAGCAGGAATGGGTGGTGGTACAGGTACAGGAGCAGCTCCAATCATTGCAGGTGTTGCAAGAAACATGGGAGCTTTGACTGTTGCAGTTGTAACCAAACCATTTGATTTTGAAGGTAACAAAAGAAAAGAAGTTGCTGAAGAAGGAATAGCTGCACTAAGAGATAAAGTTGATACCTTGATTGTAGTTCCTAACCAAAGACTTCTTGAGATTGTTAATGAAAGCGAAAAACTTTCCTTTATCGATGCTATGAAAAAAGTAGACTCTGTATTAGCAGAAGGTGTAAAAAGTATCTCTAATTTGATTAGTCAGACAGGATATATCAATGCAGACTTCAATGATGCTAAATCAGTTATGCAAAATGCAGGTACAGCACTTATGGGTATTGGTAGAGCAAGTGGTGAAAATAGAGCCGAAGAAGCAGCTAGAGCTGCTACAACAAGCCCTCTTCTTGATATGTCTATAGAGGGAGCTACCGGTGTACTATATAATGTTGTCGGTTCAAACCTTACCTTACCAGAGATTAGTCTTGTATCTGAACTCATAAAAGAGGCTGTTGATCCATCTGCAAATATTAAATTTGGAGCACAAATAGATCCAGATGCTGGAGATGAGATTACAATTACCATTGTAGCTACAGGATTCGATGAAAAGAAACAAGTATATACAAAACAGCAAAAAGGAGATGAAATGCCTTCAACAGTAAGAACATTTGGTTTTGATATACCTGAAAAAAATGACAGAATTTTAGAAGATGAAACACCATCACAAAGAGAAGGAACAATACTTGATTCTTTTGAAGAAGATTCTTCCTCTGATGATGATGACAATGTGATAAATATGTCACCAAAGAAGGACAATCCTGGAGAAGATCCTCTAGATGTCCCAGCTTTTATGAGAAAAAGCACACAAAACTAAGAGTAATCTTGTATAATTGATTTATGCAAGCACTCTCATCTAATCAGCACAAGAGGTACCATATAGATATTCTTCTTTTGGTTACAACAATAGTTGTTTCTGTAATTGGATTGGTGAACTTGCTATCTACGAAAATTCTTCCAGAAGGTGGGTTTGGAGATCTTGAAAGTTTCCTAAAACAATTACTAATTGTCATAATCGGATTTGTTTTGTATTTTGTGCTTTCAAAAGTTGAACTAACATATCTAAAATATTGGCAAGTACTACTAATAATCTACTTAGTTACACTATTTCTACTAATAGCAACACTACTATTTGCTCCAACGATTAACAATGTAAAAAGATGGCTCATTATTGCTGGCTTCCAACTACAAGCATCTGAAGTAGCAAAATTAACAGTCATAATACTAACAGCATCAATCATGTCATTCAAAGAAAAATACAACCAATGGATACTCTTCATTCTCTCCTTTGTCCTAGTACTCCCACTCGTTATCCTGATATATCTACAACCAAATGGAAGCATGTCTATACTTCTTCTCTCCCTCTGGTTCTTAATATCGTTCCTTGGCCTCAGCAACCCATTCAGAAACTTTCTTCTTGTAACCATACTAATCTCCATAACTGGAGCATTCCTTCTTTCCTCAATCACAGGAAATCTTATCTGGTATCTATTGCTAATACCTGCCGTTATCCTCGCTGTCTTTCTCTACTATGCAAAAAGTAGCTCAAAAATACTACTTATCTCATCAATAGTTGTAGGACTTTTAATAGGTGCTGTAACCTCAATCATTTGGGGAAATGTTCTTCATGACTACCAAAAAGAAAGGATAGAGGTGTTCTTAGAACCATCAGGAAAAGAAGAAGACATGGGGTTTAATGTAAATCAATCAAGAATAGCTATTGGCTCGGGACAAATATTTGGGAAAGGATTTGGTAACGGAACTCAAAGCAAAAGAGATTTTCTTCCAGAACACGAAACAGATTTCATCTTTGCTTCCTATGCAGAAGAATTTGGTTTAGTAGGAAGTCTTTTTCTCATATTTGTATATGCCGTCTTAATCTTAATCTGTTTCTTTAAATCAATACAAACAACAGACAACAAAATGCTCTCCTTAATTAGCCTAGGTATTGGTATTCAGATACTTCTTCAAGTCTTCATCAACATTGGAACAAACCTTGGCACAATACCAGCAACAGGAATTCCACTACCATTTATGAGTGTTGGTGGAAGTGCTACTATTATGACATTACTCTCTTTGGGAATTCTTCAAAACATTCATAACACCGTAGAAAGCAAACTAAATGTAAAGGGAAAAGAGATATTAGATATATATGATTAATATTTCATTGACTTTTTCTCATTATTAACTTAAAATCCTTACCTATGGCAGACAAGAAAAAAATAGAAACAAAAGAAGAGAAGATTACTACCAGTGAGAAATTCGCTGTTATTAAACTTGCAGGTGTTCAATTGAAAGTATTTGAAGGTAAAGAGTACGAAGTAAACAAGCTTGATGGTAACAAAGGAGATGCAATTGAAGTAACAGATGTTCTTCTTGTTGCAGATGGAGAAGATATCAAGATTGGAAAACCATTAGTTGCAGGTGCTACTGTCTCATTGGAGATAACATCTCAATTTAAAGGTGAGAAAATACACGGTTTAACATTTAAAGCCAAATCTAGAAATAGAAGAAGATATGGCTTTAGAGCTGATTTAACAAAAGTACTTGTTAAGAAAATATCATAAGATGTCCAAGCAATATTTTTTTGAAGCTGGATCCTTTCCAGACTTATCTTACACAGAATTAACTTCTGTTTTTGAAGCATTTGAGCTAAAAAAAGACACAATTCACAGATTCACTGACAATATCTTCCTAATAAAGAGTAATGATACAGATCCAAAGGTTTTAGCAAGGATCTTTAAAAGGTTAGGTGGTTTTGTTAGGTATGGCGAAGTCATTGATGATATAGATGCTTTCATAAACTCTTTCTGTGAACATGAAGGAAAAGTTGTATTTGGAATCAGTGTTTTGGGAGGATATTCAAATATATATTCAAAAAAACTTGGAAACAGCATCAAAAAAGGTCTAAAGGAATACGGTATATCATCTAGATTCATTGCTCCTAAAAGAGATGAGAAAGCACTTAATGCTGCACAGATAACACACAATGGTATCTTAGTTAAAGGTTTTGAACTATGTGTTTTAAGTAACGGTTCCGAGGAAGTATATGGATCTACACTTGCTGTACAAGATATTGAAGAATTTGTAAGAAGAGATGTAGAAAGACCATTCACAGATATCGAAATGGGTGTGTTACCACCTAAGCTAGCTAGAATGATGATTAACTTTACCTCTTTAAAGGAAGGAGTAATCTGGGACCCATTCTGTGGCTCTGGAACCATACCTATGGAGGCAGCAGTACTTGATTTTAATTTCTTTGCTTCAGATATTGATAGCAATGCAGTACATCATACTGAAGAAAACATTAGATGGATGGATGAAGAGGAAATTATTCAAGATATCTTCTATGAAGCATTTCGACTAGATGTAAAACAACCCGATCACGAACTTGTTAAAAAACTAAGTAACTCAGATATCTCCGCTATTGTATGTGAACCATATATGGGTATTGCTCAGAAAAGAGAACTATACCCAGAAGCAGCAGAAAAGCTTCTTGCTGAGGTAAAATCTCTTTATCAAGCACTCTTTGAACTAATAGATAACAAGATTGAAAAAAGAGGTATAAAAGTTGTTTTAATAATTCCTTCATACAAAACAACAAAAGGATGGAAGACTTTTGGTATTAGAGATTTGATTAGTAATAGGTGGGAATTGTTAAATAGCTATTACTCTGGAGGAAGGGACTTGAAGTGGAGCCGTAAAAATAGTATTATCACTAGGAACATTTTTATTCTTTATAGAACATAGGTTCTAAGATTTAAGTTAAGTGTATATATGTTATGTCACATGTTGCAGCGGGAGCTACAACCTCAAATCATGGTCATGTTGCAGGTAAAAGACTTGGTGTTAAAAAGTATGCTGGAGAAAACGTTATTGCTGGTAATATAATTATCAGACAAAACGGAACTGTGTATCACCCTGGCCATAACACATATATTGGTAGAACATTTTCAATCCATGCTAAAACAAATGGTGTTGTTAAGTTTAGAAGAATGAAATCTTTTAAAAGAACACAATACTATGTAGATGTGGTAGAATCAAACTAGTATGCCTAAATCCAAACATATACAGATAGAGAGTAAGAACGCTCTTCTTGAACTTCTCAAGGAGGGGAGAGTTTTTGATAAAATCTATGCTGCAAGCAATGCTTTCAAAGACCCTAAGAGTAGAGAAATCTTTGAATTAGCTTCAAGACAGAAAGTTCCCATTTTAAAAGTTTCAAGAAGGTCTTTAAACAGAAAGCTAAGAACATCATCATCAGAGAGTTTGGTTGGATATATGGAATCACAGAATGATTGGAATTTAGAGGAACTTTTAGAAAAAATATACTCCGAAAAGAAACAACCTTTCTTTTTAATTCTCGATAGTCTGAAGTATACACAAAATATTGCTGCAATAATGAGAACTTCCTTTGGTGCTGGTGTTAATGGCATCATTATAAATACACAAGAAAAAAGTATCATCACAGATGACACAATCAGAATTTCTATGGGTGCAGCAGAGAGAGTACCATTGGTTGAAATGAATTTGTTTAATGCACTTAAGGTGCTTAAAGAGAATGATATAAAGACATATGCTATCCATATGGAAGGTACATATTACTACGATACTGATCTAAGAGGTGCAGTTGCATTTGTAATGGGTGCAGAGGATGTAGGAATCTCTCCAGGTATGTTGGATAGGGTAGATGAAAAGATATCATTACCAATGAGAGAAGGAATCGGTTCCCTTAATGTAGGTGCTACCGCAGCTGTTCTTGTCTATGAAAAACTAAGGCAAGAAGTAAAAGGTTTAGAGTAATTTCCCCATCAAATCTTTCAATTCGGATCTTGTATTGTATCTAATTACAACTTTTCCACCTTTTGTCATTTTCGTTATATGTGCAGTAAACCCAAGTTTCTTACTTAATTCTGTTGAGAATTTGTCTGTCTCCTGATCTGTCTTCTTCCATGATCTTGTAGTTGAACCCTTTCCATAGTTTATCTTTCTAACCAATGCCTCTGTCTCTCTTACACTCATTCCTCTCTTTTTTACTAAATCGGCAGCAGCAATCAAAGAAGTCCTATCTTTAATACCAAGCAAAGCTCTAGCATGACCTTCACTTAGATTCTCATTTAAAACATCCTCTTTTACCTCATCAGGAATAGCTAACAACCTAATCTTGTTTGTTATTGCGACTCTACTGTAACCAACCTTCTTAGCAATATCTTCCTGTGGCATACCGAACTCATCCTGCATCTGTTTGTAAGCATATGCTTCCTCAAGAGGATTCAAATCTTTCCTTTGAACATTCTCGATAATGGCTAATTCCAACATCTCTTGTGGAGAACTCTCCTTAATAACTACAGGAACTGTCTTAAATCCTGCTAATTGTGAAGCTCTTAGTCTTCTCTCTCCAGCTATTAAAAAATACTTATCTGAATTCTTGTCCTTAGTTATGATTAATGGCTGTATCACTCCATGCTCTCTAATTGTGTCTGCAATCGTTATCAATTCCTCTGGATCGATATGCATTCTTGGTTGATATGGATTTGGATCAATATTGTTAATATCAAAATTTTCAACATATGCACTACTAGAATTATCCATTTGATTTGAATTGATTAGTGCAGCTAATCCTTTTCCTAATCTTGTAGTCTCTGTCATTTGTTTTAACAACTAAATTTAAACTTTAAATCTCTGTACAAACTCTTTTGCTAATGCCTTGTAAGCAAGTGCACCTGTTGATTTGTCATCATACTGAAGTATTGTTTTCCCATATGATGGAGCTTCAGATAGTCTGACATTTCTTGGTACTATCGAACTAAAGGCAATATCTTTAAAAAATTCTTTTACATCATTAACGACACTCTCAGAGAGTTTTGTTCTGCTATCAAACATTGTAAGGATAACTCCACCAATTGTTAACTCTGGATTTATACCCTTTACTAATTTCGTGGTTTCAATCAATTGCCCAAGTCCTTCTAAAGCAAAATACTCGCACTGTATTGGTATTACTAACTTGTCTGCAGCACAAAGTGCATTTATTGTTAGCAAACCAAGTGATGGAGGACAATCTATGATTACATATTCAAAGTCCTCTTTGAATTCTTTCAAAGCCTTCTTAAGTAAAGATTCTCTACTAATCATATTGACCATTTCTATTTCTGCTCCTGCAAGAGAAAGATGCGATGGTACTAAGAAAAGATTAGGGGTAGATGTTGAAACAAAAACAGAAGATAGCTTTTCTCCTTCTACTAATACATTGTAAATGCTTTTGTATGGTGCTTCGTCTGTTGAATTCCAGCTTTGCTTATCAAACTGTTGAGTAAAACCTAATCCAGAAGAGAGATTTGATTGAGGATCTAAATCTATTGCTAAGACTCTTTTCTTTCGTTGGGCAAGAGCAGCACCCAAATTCATAACCGTAGTTGTTTTTCCAACTCCACCTTTTTGATTAGCAATGACGAATATTTTCATATATATTTACTTTAACACGTTTCACACCTTTAATCTATATATTACTGTAAGATTCGTGTTTGGCAATTCTAAATTCAGAAAATGGGAAGTAAACAATCCAAGCTTTTCCCTTTATATTCTCAATCTTTATTGGGCCAAACTCTCTTGAATCTGAACTATGTGGTCTATTATCTCCACATACAAAATATTCACCCTCTGGAACTGTGGTACTGGCACCTTCTTTTAAGAAATTCCCACCACTAGTGTATATGGAATCACTTAAATATTTTGATTCATCCAAAAGCTTGTCATTAATATATATATGACCATCTTTTAGCATAACTGTATCCCCTGGTAATCCTATTACTCTTTTTATGAAATCTTGTGTATCAGAATATTTAAAGATAATGACATCACCTCTTTGAGGATCTGAGAATCTGTAAACTATTTTGTTTGCTGTTAGCATCTCTCCATTTTTGTATGTTGGATGCATTGAATTTCCAATTACCTCGTGTGGAGTCATGATGAAAAGATAGAGGACAACAGATATGACCAAAGCTACAACAACCGTTTCCAAGAAGGAAAGCAGAAATTGGCTAATGGAAGAAAATATTGAAGACAATTTCTCTGTTTGAGTATTGCCTGTTTGTTCTTGTTCGTACATATTTTCGGCAGATAATTTAGATAAATGATCTCTAATAATACTAAACGAAATGGTGAAAATATGCAATTGATTTTTTAGTCTACCGCTACGGGGAATCGAACCCCGGTTTACAGGATGAAAACCTGCTGTCCTAGACCACTAGACGATAGCGGCATAACTCAGAGATTCTACTATAATTAGAGTACTTTGTGAAGTTTATGCTCTTTTATTCAAATCTCTTAACATTTGTTGTTCTTCTGCAAAAGTTGCTCTTTGGTAAGAGTCCATCTCTTTGTCATATACAAACCTTCTCCTGCATTTACATTCAACCATGTATCTATTGCTTGAAAGATTTGCCAATTTCTTTGCTTGATCTAATGGGTGAGTACAACCGACACACAGTTTTCTATCCAACAGTACTTCCTGGAACGGTTTTATTATGCTTTTTATCATGCTCTTTCTTTTAAAATATATATGCCGAGAAGAGGACTCGAACCTCCAAGGGAAATTACTCCCACCTGCTCCTAAGGCAGGCGTGTCTGCCAATTTCACCATCTCGGCATTGAAAAGCTATACATTCTACTAGAATTTTATGTTTTTTGAAAGATTTAAGAATATATATAATTATCTATTTACAAAAGAAAATCTTCATCATATTATGGTATAGATAAATTAAACCTGCTCAAACATATGGATAATGAAGGTATGCATACTTCTCAAGAAGAAACACCAGTTAATACAGCCGAAGTACCTGCTCAAAGAACGGTAGCCGACTTTTACAGAGGTGTTGCTGCAAATGTAACTCCAGAAACTCCACAACAGATACTTCAGAAGAACGAAGAAATACAGGCTTTACAGCAAAAACTTCAGGGTGAAAAAGATGCAATGAAAAAAAATCTTCAGGCACAGGAAAATACAGGTTTTTTTGATGTTAGGTCAAAGATAGATTTAAGTAATCAAGCAAAGAATTTGGAGACTAATATTAATGAAGATTACAGACAAAAGAGTGTTGTAAATAAAGAACTTAAGAACTTAACATCTGTTGCAAGCGAATTGAATAGTAATATTGCATCACCAGAAACAGTTATTAGAACAATAAATCCAGTTAGACTCGAAACTTTAGCACAAGCTAACGAACCTCTTCCTGGCCAAGAAGCCCAAGTTAGGATTGCAGACTTAACACCAGAACAGGTTGCTCAAAGAAGACAGCAAATTGAGCAGCAAAGAGCAGAAAGGCTTGCAGGTTTAAATACTCAAATGCCACTTCCTGAGAATAATATGACTGAATCTCAAAAGGATGAAATTATTACTGAAGGTATAAATGAATACAAAGATAAATCTGCTGAAATTTTAGCATCGACATTAACCAAGAGATTACAATCGGAGAATTCTAGCATTGCTAGGTCCAACGAACAGATACCTTTTGAAGTAAGCGAAGAAGCTGTAAAGACATTTGTAAAAGTTGCCTACGAAGGTGAAGATGATACTTTAACGATAGAGGATGCAAGTTTAGGTTTCTTTGGGTTAAGTCAAGAAGCGAAAGATTTGGAATCAAAATATGTTGGAAATATCTTACCTCAAGAAGCTAGAAACGAGATAGACTTCATCAAGAGTAAAGCAGCTAAGGCTGAGAAATTAGAAGCAAAAGCAATCTTTATGAATACCATGTGGCAAGTTACAAATGAAATAGCTACAGCATCAGGAGATGAGGAAATTTCAGCTGAAGATTTTGCAAGAAGCTTTCAAACTTTGAGTGAGAATTGGGATGATGATACCTCTAGAGGAAGTAGGATATTAGAAAAAACTCACAGATTTAGAAACACGAGTGGTCCATCCTCTTCGTCTTCTCCTGCTACGAACTATTTTGAAGGAATTACCCAGGATATTTTAGAAAGATGTGGTCATACATCAACACATCAAATGGAGAGAAAAGATATTCCTACTGCAATGGCATATTATGCAGTTGCTTTAGAAAAAGGTACTAAACCTGTTGATATTAGCAATGTTGCAACTGGAATCGAAATTGCTATGCAACATATGTTGAGAAATTCATATAAAGAGGGAGATACAATCAATGGCGTTAACACTTTACTTTCCAAAATGAGACCTACTTCTCCAGATAACAATGCTTTGAAAATGGGAAATATTATGAGACCATATAGAGCACAGTTCTCATCATCTAGAGCATTTGATATCCAGAATAAAGTATATAGAGGGATGTATTAACTCTCTTCTATATCTCCAAAAACTTTACCAAATACTTTTATGCAACCATTTGCTTTGTATTTGGCATTCTTAAGAACCTCTTCCTGTGTTAAACCATTAATAGGGGAATCCTCTCTTAGATCTTCAAGTTTTACATGTGATTTCATAGGTTGTACTCCATCAGTATTAACATCTTTTAATACTGAAACTGACTCTAATATTGTTTCCATTTGTGGTGTGAATTTCTCTAACTCTTCTTGTGTAAGAGATATTCTAGATAATTCAGCTACATGTTTTACATCTATTTTCATTTCTTTAGCTCTTCAACTAAAATATTTCTAACATCATTTGGATTTGCAGTTCCCTTTGTTTCCTGCATTACTTTCCCAACTAAGAAACCAATACTTGCATCCTTTCCATTCTTGTAATCTTCTACTGCCTTACCATTTGAAAGTATTACACTCTTAACAATCTCATTCAAATTACTAGAACTATCCTCTTTCTCTTTCTTTAGTAGCTCTATCTCATCAGAAAGATCTTTACCTTTCTCTATGCATTCCTTAAGAATTTCCTCTGCTTTGTTCTTTGTAAATGCACCTTCCTTAAAAGAAAGAATAAGGAGAGTGAGATCACCCAAATCAATATTCATCTCAGAAACATCCTTACCTGCTATGTTTGCTAAAGAATATACAGTTCCCATTAACCAGTTTGATGCCTCAATAGCTGCATCTTTCTCTTCAAGTTTTTTACTTAATTCTTTCTGCAGATTCTCAAAATACATAGCATTCTCTTTTGTTGAAGATATAACCTCAGCGGCATACTGTGAGATACCCCAGTTTTCAATATATCTTTTTACTTTCTCATCAGGTAGCTCCACTAATTCCTTCCCAATTCTTTCCTTGTCTTCCTCTGATACCTCTATAACTGGTATATCAGGCTCTGGCATGTATCTATAGTCATCTGCTGTTTCTTTGCTCCTCTGGAACTCTGTGATGCCTTTCTCTGCATTCCATCCTCTTGTTTGCTGTATTATTTCCTTCCCTTCCTCTATCTCTTTTACAAGCCTCTCAACCTCGTACTCAATTGATTTCTCAACTGCAGTTATGGAACCAATGTTTTTAACCTCTACTTTGTTATTCAATTTGTAATCTCCAATAGGTAAGATCTTTCCATCTTTTAATTCCCACTTACCTTTCTCCTGCACAGAGATATTTGGCTCACATCTCATCTGTCCTTTTTCCATATCTGCATCTGATATCGACATATATCTTGCTATCTGTCGCACCTTTGTTGCAAAGTCTTTTGCATCTGCAGCACTCTTTATACAGGGCTTTGTAACAATCTCAATCAATGGTACTCCAGATTTGTTGTAATCTATCAAAGAGTAATCCTTACCATTCTCTGTATGATGTGTAGACTTAGCAACATCTTCTTCCTGGTGTATTCTCTCTATCTCAATCTTGTTTCCATTTGCTAAATCAATATATCCGTTGGAACATATTGCTCTCTTGTACTGACTAATCTGATATCCCTTTGGAAGGTCAGGGTAGAAGTAGTGCTTTCTGTCGAAATATATTTCGTTATCAATATTACAATGAGTAGCTAATCCCATTAAGATACACAACTCTATGGCTCTTTTGTTTGGAACTGGCAATGCTCCAGGTAAACCTAGACAAACAGGGCACACATGAGTATTTGGTTCTTTCTGAAAGTATCCAGTAGGGCAATTGCAAAATATTTTAGATTTAGTACTTGTCTGTACATGTATCTCTAAACCTATTATTACATCATATTTTTCAGTATTTAACATGAGGATATATTATCAATTTTAAACCCATTATTCAATTTCTTGTATGATGATATCGTCATCCTTCTCAATCATATCTTTACTTAATACATAGTAAGTACCTCTGCCTTTTCCTTTTGGAATTATATATTCTTTCTCAATCATGTCTTGTAAGTCTCTAAAGGAAGTCATGAACGATACTCCCATCATCTTTGTTACCTTACTTCTTGTTACCTTTTGGTTAATTTCAAGGTAATCCAACAATCGTATCTGTCTTGAATTCAATGTTAATTCCAAAGAACCTTGTTTCTTAACTTTCGACATATGTGTATCAATCATCTCTCTTGATACCTCTATTGCAGAGAAAGAGATTGTATACAGGAATGCTTCTAAGAAAGTCGTAAGGTCTAAATTGCTCTTCGATATTTTGAATGCAGAAAGTAAATCCTCACTAATATTGTTCAAGGATCTAAAAAGAGGAACTATATTCTCTGGATTGTACCCATATTTTTTTGTCAACATTTCTAAAACTAGAATTGCTGTAATTTGATTTCCACTTGTAAAGGGTGCCTTGTCTATGAACTCGTAAAGAAGTATTCCCATTTTTACTAATTTGTGATTACTGTCCTTCCCGTTTTGTATCCATTCAAAAATTTCATTGAAATGAGATACTGATTCCAAGTGTGGGTAGAAGTCTCTCTTTTTGTACCATGTATCATATATCTCATTTGGCTTTTCTGAGAATGTTCTTAACTTACCAATATCCCAATCATCTACGATACCTTTCATCACTAATTTGTTTAAGTGTATTGCTAAGTCAATTGAAGGTTTTAGGGCATTGCTGTTGTCATATGATTTAACGAAATCTTTTGCATTCCTAAAGTTAGTAAATACTTTGAATGTTTTTTTCTGAGATGGCATTTCTTGTCCTCTTTGTATGAGTAGGGCTTTGTTGTATCCAAGTGGATATGATATTAATTCACCGAGGCTTTCAATGTCTTCTGCTCCAAGTTTTTCTTCGATTACAATTTTGTATTTGTCTGGAATAGGGTGGTATTTAATTTCGTTGATTGAGAGTTCGTACTTAACAATGTAGTTAAGCATGAGGTTTGTTAGTTTGTATTTAGGTGTCTTCATATTTGATTGTAAGCTGATGGATGGGATCGAACCATCGACCTGTCCCTTACGAAGGGAATGCTCTACCAACTGAGCTACATCAGCATTGTAACAGTATTGTAACAAAGAGAGAAAAGGAAAGCGAGAGACGGGATTCGAACCCGCGATCTTCTCCTTGGGAAGGAGACATTCTACCAACTGAACTACTCTCGCATGTGTAGTATTTTACAAGTAAACCTATCCTTTTTCTATAGTTAAATAATATTTAAACCCATAGTTGATTTTTTGGAAGAAAAATAGTAAAATCCGATGTTCTTGAATAATAGAAGAGAGAGAAAATAAGTAGAAACAAAAAAAGAAATCTTGAAAAGCAATTTCCCATAAGGAGGGAATCAATGAAAAAGATTTTCAATGTTTCAATGGCTATGTTGGTTATTTTTGCGTTGCTGATGTCGGTTGTGCCGGTTTTCGCCCATGGCGGCCCGCCTCCTGCTCCTGTTTGCGAGAAGGGTTCTTCT
>Ga0209800_10002278_pt1 | contig 17260 bp, 13 predicted proteins | sample Higcelweek8metaG_FD_187174 | JGI IMG/M metagenome (GOLD analysis project Ga0209800, IMG submission 187174) | Freshwater pond sediment microbial communities from the University of Edinburgh, under environmental carbon perturbations - High... | ecosystem: Environmental > Aquatic > Freshwater >...
TGATCCAAAGGTTGAGGAGCAGTTTCACAGAAGCCATGCAGCCAAGAGTTCGCCAGACCAGACTCCTCAGAAGCTCACCCTCACTTCGGACTCTATTCCTATTTCGCTTATGGTCAATATCAATCTTCTGAGTGAGCTTGATTCAGCACTCATGCTTAATGCGCCTGGAGTGGGTCTCTACCGCTCTGAATTTCCATTTCTTGTGCGAAACAATTTCCCCTCTGAGGCAGAGCAGATAAGGGTGTACGATATCCTCTTCTCCAAAATGGCAGGCAGAGAGGTGACTGTACGAACCCTGGATGTTGGTGGAGACAAGATGCTGAGCTATTTTGAAAATAGTGGAGAGGCAAACCCTGAGCTTGGCCTTCGCTCCATCCGCTTTGCCTTCCGCTACCCTGATATCATGGAGCAGCAGATCAGGGCAATTCTGATTGCTGCAAGTGATGCAGAGCCAGAGGTTGACCTTAGAATCATGTTTCCCATGATCTCCTCTCTGGATGAGTTTATCCGGGCGAAGGAGGTTGTTACCAGCTGTTATGATAAGCTGAACAGAGAGTCATCTGCCGCAGGCGCCCAGAGCATGGATGGAAAGAGCAGAAAGATGGTAAAGATGCCAAAGATCGGCATGATGATTGAACTGCCATCTGTTGTTGAGATAATTGATGCCCTTGCTGCTGAGGCAGATTTTTTCTCTATCGGTACCAATGACTTTGTACAGTACATGCTTGCAGCAGATCGCACCAACGACCGGGTGGCAGAGTACTATGCACCCCACCATCCAGGTGTGTTAAGAGCATTGAACAGGGTTGCAAAGGCTGTGACAGCTGCTGGAAAGGATCTCTCCGTATGTGGCGAAATGGCCAAGGAGGAGCACTTTATCCCCTTTTTCCTTGGCATTGGCATCAGAAAGCTCAGTGTTAATCAGCACTTTCTCTTTACAGCACAAAAGTGCATCAATAGCTGGACAATCCCTGATGCAGAAGAGTATGCCCGCGCCCTTCTTGCAGAGGCCAGTGTCAAGGGGGTTCTCGGGTTGATAAAAGTGAAGCCATAAAACTATTGGAAAGTCATGAGAGGTGGCCCTATGAACGCACAACCACAGGAAAAGAGCAGAATGACTCAGGAAGAGTATCTTGAATTTGAAAGATACTCAGAGATAAAGCATGAATATTTTGATGGTGAGATATTTGCAATGGTAGGGGCAAGTCTGAATCATAACCGGATAAATACCAATTTTACCAGAGAATTGGGAGTGCAACTCAAAGGCTCTTTATGCGATCCATTTTCAAGCGACATGAGGGTCAAGGTTCAGAAAAACGATAAATATACATACCCTGATATTGTGATTGTCTGCGGAGATATTGAGCTGGAGAGAATAGGTGGTATGGAGACACTGCTTAATCCCACCGCCATTATTGAAATCCTCTCTGACTCCACCGAGGCATATGACAGAGGAGCCAAGTTCCAGCATTACCGCCTTGTTCCTTCACTTCAGGAGTATATCCTTGTATCTCAACACACCTGCCTTGTGGAGAGATATGTTCGGAGTGAAGATGGTAGCTGGAGATATATTGCATATGATAACATGGAGCAGACCATGACCATTGAATCTGTCAGATGTGAACTTCTGTTGTCAGATATCTACTACCGGGTTGAATGGTGATTCTGTAAAGTATTTATCAGTCTTGTGTCACTCGTTTTATGTGATCGTCAACACTTTCAGCAACATAACGGCCAGCCTCAACATCAGCTCTTGCCTTATGCAAAGCTGCCTCTAATTCACACTCCTTCAAGTCGTTGTACTGTTCCATCCCCATAACCACAAAACTTTTTTCCCCCTGTCAATGGCCATCTATAATAACCCACATTAGGAAAGCTCGGAGAGCCATAAGTAAGCCAAAATAATATTTGCATTAATCAGTCCCACATTAGTGACTATATGTTATTTTATTATCATTACATTAATTTATTGACATGCGGAGTTATGTATGATTTGTAATTTTAAATTGTTGTTTATAACTCTTGGTAACAGTTTTATTTACTTTACTATCAATAATTAAAACTCGGGGCTGGTGAAAATGGATATCAAGAAAAATCAACTGTTTTATGCACACAGCAAAGAAAATGTTGACAGCGAAAAGTGGCAGCTCCTTGAAGTTCATTTGCGGCAGGTATCGAAGATTGCCAGCATATTTGCAGAAGATTTATGTAACGGAGACTGGGCATCTTCAGCAGGATTACTTCACGATCTGGGGAAATATAACCCGGCTTTTCAAAATTATATCTCTCAGCAAGCAGATTGGGAAGAGCCATTAGAGAGTATTAAAACTGCCAAAAAAGTTGACCATTCAACCGCCGGAGCCCTGCTTGCATTAGAAAAATTCAAGGCTATGGGGGTGATACTCTCCTATGTAATCACAGGTCATCATGCAGGTTTGCCTGACTGGTATAATGAAATAGGTGTTGGTGGAGACTTGGAAAGCCGCTTAAAAAATAAGGATCTGTTAGAGAAAATAAGACCCTATTTACCTGAGGACTTGATCTCTAAAATTAAAATACCTTCGACCAAGCCAATTGTTGATGATTCAAAATCCTTTCATCTCTGGATGAGGATGCTCTATTCCTGTCTGGTAGATGCAGACTTTCTGGATACTGAAAATTTTATGAGCCCTGAAAAAAGAGATCTGCGGGGTAACTACAAGAAATTAGCTGAACTTAAGCCTTTGCTGGACAATTATTTAAAAGGCTTGGTTCAAAAAGCAGAAGATACCCCGGTGAATCGACTGCGTAAACAGGTTTTAGAAGAGTGCCGGAAAAGTGCAGTTTCTGAATCTGGTGTTTTTTCTTTAACTGTCCCTACGGGCGGCGGAAAGACACTGTCAGCTATGGCCTTTGCTCTGGAACATGCCCTTAAACATGGCAAGAAAAGAGTCATAATGGCAATACCATTTACAAGCATTATTGAACAGACCGCCAGAATTTATAAAAATATTTTTGGTCATGACCATGTTATTGAACATCACAGCAACTTTGATCCAGAAGAGAACAAAGAGACCAGTAAAGGTAAGCTGGCAACTGAAAACTGGGATGCTCCCATTATTGTGACAACCAATGTGCAGCTCTTTGAATCTCTGTTTTCTGCCAGAAGTTCTGCCTGCCGGAAACTTCACAATATTGTCAACAGCGTCATTATTCTGGATGAAGCCCAGACAATACCTGCTGAATATTTGGCGCCAATTCTTAATGTGCTCAAAGCATTGGTAAAATACTTTAATGTGACACTGGTGTTATGTACTGCAACTCAGCCTGCCCTATGTGGCAGAATCGGTAGCAGCAGTAATTCAACCATAGGATTTGAACAGGTAAGAGAGATTATCAGCAATCCATCAGAACTTGCAGTTCAGTTGAAGAGAGTTGAGGTGGATTTCCCTGACAATATTAATCAACCGATTGATTGGGCAGATCTTGCTCAGGAGTTACGGCAATATGATCGAGTTCTCTGTATTGTCAACACTCGCAAAGATTGTCGGCAATTGCATCTGCTTATGCCATCAGATACCATTCATCTGTCAGCAGGTATGTGTGCAGAAGAGAGAAGTGATGTTATCCGTATTATAAAAGATAAGCTGACAAATAAAGAGGCAATCAGAGTCATAAGTACACAACTTGTTGAAGCTGGTGTTGATATTGATTTTCCTGTGGTTTACCGTGTCCTGGCGGGTTTGGACAGCATTGCTCAGGCAGCGGGGCGTTGCAATAGGGAGGGGAAAATGGATCTTATGGGCAAAGTAAAAGTATTTGTCTCTCCTAAACCAGCACCACCTGGTTTTTTACGCAAAGGTCAGGATACAACCAAAGAGCTTGTCAGTTGTTATGCTCCTAAAGCTCCTGATTTTTCTCCATCAACTGTTAAAAGATATTTTGAGCTTTTCTATTCAAATCTGAACAGTTTTGATTCCAAAGCTATCTTGGCCAAACTTACCGATAATGCATGCGAGATGAAAATTCAGTTTCGTACTGTTGCAAGGGATTTCAAGTTGATTGATGAGAGTGGCAGCCAGAGTATCATTGTATGGTATGAAAACAGCAGAGCGAATAGTCTTGAGTTGATTGAACAGCTGAATAATATCGGCCCGGAACGGTGGCTTTTAAGAAAACTGCAAAGGTTCAGCGTCAGTGTACCAAAGTATGAGTTTCAGTTTTACCGTGATCAGGGACTGGTGGAGGAGGTTCATGGCTTCTGGGTACAGAGCACACATCTGCTATACAAAGAAGGCATTGGTGTTGTGGGGCAGGATTCAGACTGGAACAGCCAGATTTTATTGAGTTGAAATTTTGTAATAACCATAGTCACTCTCCATCCTGGAGGTGTGGATTAATAAGCCAAGGGAGATCATAAATTGGACAAGGATAAACAACATCTGTTTTGTCTGGAGGTCTGGGGTGATTACGCCTGTTTCACACGACCTGAAATGAAGGTGGAGCGGGTAAGCTATGATGTAATAACTCCTTCAGCAGCCAGAGCCATATTTGAAGCTATTTTGTGGAAACCGGCAATCCGCTGGCATATCCGAAAAATAGAGGTGATGAACCCGATAAAATGGGTCAGTGTGCGGAGAAATGAGGTCGGGTCAGTGATGAGTGAACGATCCAAGAATGGCATCATCATTGAAGAGAGCCGTCAACAGAAAGCTGGGTTGTTTTTAAAAGATGTCAGATATCGCCTGTATGCATATCTGGAGTTTCTGCCACTTGGTAAGAGAAATAAAGTTTATAACCCCTTGCCGGAATATCTGATTGATTGTGATGAAAAAGAGCTTCTCCGGCAGGATGAAACGCCTGGGAAATACCTGGCCATGTTTGAAAGAAGGGCAAAAAAGGGACAGTGTTTCAATCAACCATATTTAGGATGCAGGGAATTCAGTTGCCATTTCAGTCTGGTTCAAGACCTGAAAACAGAACCAGAACCGTGGCAGAAAACGATGAATCTGGGTTTTATGCTTTATGACCTTGATTTTCAAAGCAATCCCAAAGAACCGCCACCAGCTTTTTACAGACCAGAAATGGAAAATGGAGTGATTCTTGTGCCGGACTGGGAGAGTGAGGAGGTTTACCGATGATTTTACAGGCACTGCATGAGTACTACCTTCGGAAATCTGCTGACCCAGAATCCGGAATCGCACCTGAAGGTATGGAAAGAAAAGAGATTCCATTCATTATTGTCATTGATGCAGAAGGTAACTTTGTTGATTTGCAGGATACGAGGGAGCTTGAAGCTGCTAAAAATAAAAAAAATAAAAAAGGCAAGAGTTTTTTAGTACCCAAAGGTGAAGAGGGGCGCACTATTGCAATTAGACCTAATTTACTTTGGGATCATTATGGTTATATACTCGGCTTTACTAAAGGTAGCCAACAAAAAAATATAGATAGAGCTATGCTTCAGTATGAAGCATTTGTTAATAGACTGAATATCCTTTGCCAAAATTGCAAAATGGTTCCAGAACTTCAAGCCATGCTAAAGTTTTATGAAAAGAGTCAAAGAAATAAGATGTTTGAGCATAACCTTTGGTCGGAATGTGCCAAAATCAATAATTGTAATTTGGCATTTAAAATTGTCGGAGAAACGAAGCTCATCGTTGAAAAAGAAACAATAAGATTTTTGGTAAATTCAAACTTATTTTCCAATAAAGACAGCAGTGTAAAATCAAGATGTTTGGTAACTGGTAACATTGAACCAATTGCAAGATTGCATACTGAAATTAAAATGTCAGGTTTAAAAGGTCAAGTTTTTCCTAAAACATTGTTAGTAAATTTTCAAGAACATTGTGGCTACGATTCTTATGGGAAACAGAAAGGTTTTAATGCTCCTGTCTCTATATCTGCAAGAGATGCCTATGTTACTGCTTTAAAGACATTACTGAATTTAAAACAAAACAATTTAATGATTGGAGATACCACTTTATTATTTTGGGCCAGTAAGTCAACTGAGTTTGAAAATGAGTTTAGTTTTATATTTAATGATGCTCCTATTGATGACACTATCCTCAATATTAAAGCTGTGAGGAATTTGTATGAATCCTTATATTCCGGGAAGTTGAATACGCAAGAAGAAAATAATTTCTATATACTTGGACTATCTCCAGCAAATAAAGCTCGGATATCTGTAAGATTTTGGAAAAGTGGTACAGTGAAAGAATTTACAGAGAAAATAAGGCTGCACTTTGAGGATTTCACAATAATTGAGGGGGGTGAGAAAATAATTTGTTTTCCCCTAAAACAAATCTTACAAAATATTGTATTCAATCAGCAAGATGACAAAATTCCGCCTAATTTAACTGGCGATATGGTCAGAGCTATCATTGAAGATCTGCCTTATCCGGCTATACTTTTAAATAGTTGCATAAATAGAATAAGATCAGAGCAAAGCATGAAGGATAAAAAAGGCAAATCAGTTCAAAATGTTAATTGTATAAGAGCAGCAATTTTGAAAGCCTGTCTCAATCGGCAACTCAGACATAAAAATAAAATTGGACTATATAATAATTCAGGAAAGGAGTTACTTATGTCATTAGACCGTGAAAACCAGAGCACTGCTTACCGCCTTGGCAGGCTCTTTGCCACTCTGGAGAAAATTCAGGAAGCTGCTCAACCCGGAATCAATGCCACTATCAGGGATAGATTCTACTCTTCTGCTTCTAGCAGCCCTTCATCAGCATTTCCATTGCTGATCCGGTTAAAGAACGCTCATCTGAACAAGCTGAATCCAGGACAGAAGGTGAACTATGAAAAAGAGATCGGAGAGATTATGGATGGTGTTCCTCCAGTTATGCCAGCTCACCTCAACTTGAATCAACAGGCGACCTTTGCCGTTGGTTACTATCATCAGAAACAGAGTTTTTATGTGAAAAAAGAAGATCAAAAGCAGTCAGGCGATTGATTAAGAAACCTCAAAGTAAAAACAAACATTTAAATATATAAGGAGAAACTCGATGAGCACAGAGACAATTAATAACCGTTATGATTTTGTAATGATCTTTGATGTTAAAGACGGCAATCCTAATGGTGATCCTGATGCTGGTAATCTTCCAAGAATTGATGCTGAGACTGGTATGGGATTAGTAACAGATGTCTGTTTGAAGCGGAAGATTAGAAACTACACCTCTCTTAAGGAATTGGATGCAAGCAGGTATGATATCTATGTTAAAGAAAAAGCCGTGCTTGGGCGTGCTCATGTAGAAGCATTTCAATCATTAGGAATAAAATTAGGGGAAGAAACACGCAAACTAATACCAGAGGATATAGTCACTATTTTAACCGATTTTGATTTGCCTGAAGGTTTTACGTTTGAAGAAGATGAAGAGAATGAAAATCTCAAATATTTAGTTATTGCATCTGATGCAGATGTGAAACTTATTAAGGAAACCCTTAAAGAAAATAAGCCAGATGCTAAGATAAAAAAATTTATTTCAGATTCATTAAAAGGAGTTTCATCAAGAAAACCAACTGCGGACGAAGTTGAAAGTGGTCGTGGATACATGTGCAATAAATATTATGATATACGCACATTCGGAGGTGTCCTCAGCCTGAAATCTGCACCCAATTGCGGTCAGGTAAGAGGCCCGGTACAACTCACCTTTGGCCGTTCTATAGAGCCTATTGTTGCTCTTGAACATAGCATCACCCGTATGGCAGTTGCAACAGAGAAAGAGGCAGAAAAACAGCAAGGTGACAACCGCACAATGGGCCGTAAATTCACCGTGCCTTATGGTGTTTACCGCTCTCACGGCTTTCTTTCAGCACATCTTGCCAATCAGACCGGTTTTAACCAGAGTGATCTTGACCTGCTTTGGGAAGCCATATCAAATATGTTTGAACATGACCACTCTGCTGCCAGAGGGGAGATGAATTTGCGAAAACTCATTGTTTTCAGACACGATTCAGCACTGGGCAATGCTCCTGCCCATAAGCTCTTTGATCTGGTTGACATCAGAAGAGCTGGCAACCCTGATATTCCTGCAAGAAAATGGTCAGATTATGTAGTCTCTATTGATAGAGATAATCTCCCAAGTGGCGTTACTCTTGAAGAAAAGATATAAGCTATGACAATGTATGATGAAGAGGAATATCTTTCTTTATCCGCACTTCAGCACATGATTTTCTGCAAACGACAGTGCGCTCTTATTCACGTTGAGCAGTTGTGGGTTGAAAATCAGTTCACGGCAGAGGGGCGCATCATGCATGAGAGGGTTGATCGGGGTGATAATCTTGAAAAGGGCAGGGTACGCATTGAATACAGTCTGCCCCTCAAATCAAATCTGCTTGGAGTGACTGGTAAGGCTGATGTTGTGGAGTTTCATAAGCGATCTGATGGAAAATGGGCTCCTTATCCTGTTGAGTACAAACGGGGAAAACCTAAAAAAGATAACTGCGACAAAGTACAGCTCTGTGCACAGGCCATCTGTCTTGAGGAGATGGTGGGAACAGATATAGAACAGGGGGCACTGTTTTATGGCAAAATAAAACGGCGGGAAGAGGTGATCTTTACCAGTGCCCTCAGACAAGAGACCTTAGAAATTGCACAGGAACTGCACAAGCTGTTCAAGGAAGGCAAAACACCAGAACCAGAATATTCAAAAAAGTGTGATACTTGTTCCTTTGTTGATGCATGCTTGCCTAAAGCCTTATCACCCCGTTCAGCAGGGCGTGGATTGAAACAAAAAAAAAGGAGCGTGGCTCTCTGGCTGGCAGATATGGTCGCCAGTACAGAGCCTGAATAATTATGAAAAAGTTTTTAAACACTCTTTTTGTCACAACTCCGGGTGCATATCTCTTTAAAGATGGTCTGACGATTGCTATTAAAGTTGATGATCAAGTTAAAATGAGAATTCCTGTTCATACTATTGCAGGCATTGTCTGTTTTGGCCAGGTGTCATGCAGCCCCTACTTGATGGCATTCTGTGCAGAAAGCAATGTCTCAGTAAGTTTTCTGACCGAGAATGGGAGGTTCTTAGCCAGAGTCAGAGGGCCAGTTTCTGGCAATGTTCTTCTAAGGCGTCAGCAGTTCAGAATGGCTGATGATACATCAATATCTGCTAAGATTGCTGCTTCCTGCGTAACCGCTAAACTTGTGAACTGTAGGACTGTTCTGGATCGTGCATTGCGCGACCATAAGGAGAAAATAGATGCAGAGTCGCTAAAGGCGGTATCAGAAAGACTATCCAACTATATTAAAAAAGATCTTTCTGATGACCATTCATTGGATGAGATCAGGGGAATTGAAGGGGATGCAGCTCATCGCTACTTCAGTGTATTCGACCATCTTATTCTTGCTCAGAAAGAGAGTTTTGTCTTCAAAGGCCGTAATAGAAGACCTCCCATAGATAATGTTAACTGTCTTTTATCCTATCTTTATACAATTCTTTCTCATGACGTTAGATCAGCACTTGAGTCAACAGGACTTGATCCGTCTGTTGGTTTTTTACATCGTGACAGACCAGGTCGGTATGGCCTGGCTCTGGATTTGATGGAGGAGTTCAGGCCATTTATTGCGGACCGTCTTGCCTTATCATTAATCAATCTTCGTCAGATTAAAAAGGAGGGTTTTGTTAAAAAAGAGTCTGGAGCAGTTCTTATGAATGATGATACAAGGAAAATAGTTCTGACAGCATATCAGACAAGAAAACAGGAGGAAATTTTGCATCCCTTTATCAATGAAAAGATACAGGTCGGTAATCTTTTTCATATCCAGGCACTGCTTCTTGCAAGATATATAAGGGGAGATATTGATGGATATCCCCCATTCATATGGAAATAGGAGATTGAAAATTGCTTGTTCTTGTCAGTTATGATGTTGCAATTGAAGAAAACGGACAGAAGAGATTACGGCGGGTTGCCAGAGCATGTAAGGACTATGGACAGCGTGTTCAGTATTCTGTATTTGAATGTCTTGTTGATCCTACACAATGGACTTTATTGAGACAACGCCTTATTGATGAAATTGACCCTGATATGGATAGTTTACGGTTTTACTTTCTTGGTTCAAATTGGAAGCGAAAGGTTGAACATATCGGTGCAAAAAAAGCATTGGATATGGAAGGTGTGCTGATGATTTAGTTTTTTCAGCAGAAGTTTGCGAACTATAAGGGGGTTTTATTAAAAAAAGGAAAACTATTTGATATTTTTGGAAAAAAATAGCTATTTCTGTTTTGGGGTTCGCAGAGGCAATAACCTGTTAAAATTTAAGCACTATTTTAAAATAACATCATTAGAAATTAAAATGATATCTCAAGAAAATGGGTTTCGCTATTTGGGATTTGATTTTGTTGTAATATTGGCATGTTGTAATGATGCCAGTCGCCCCCCGTACGGGGGCGTGGATTGAAACTACGAATTGGTCTGTGCCATAGAATCCGTGCTTGCGTCGCCCCCCGTACGGGGGCGTGGATTGAAACTCTGCATCCATGGCAGCACGGATAAAGGAGCATGGTCGCCCCCCGTACGGGGGCGTGGATTGAAACCTTGCAACCTAGGAATGCACAATTGTGCAGGTAAGGTCGCCCCCCGTACGGGGGCGTGGATTGAAACCATAATCTACCTACCTAAGCAGCCGAGCGCGCGGAGGTCGCCCCCCGTACGGGGGCGTGGATTGAAACAATCCGCAGCTTGAATGTAAGCTCCTGTTTCCCGGTCGCCCCCCGTACGGGGGCGTGGATTGAAACCGTTATAGATGAGTAGGAGTCCGAATGTGTCCAGGTCGCCCCCCGTACGGGGGCGTGGATTGAAACTGCTGGCAGATACTGGCTGGACAGCAGAATGGAGTCGCCCCCCGTACGGGGGCGTGGATTGAAACCGATTATGATGGCAACAGGTGCTATATCTGCCAGGTCGCCCCCCGTACGGGGGCGTGGATTGAAACCGAGCTGATGATGATCTCGTCGATGCGATGTATCGTCGCCCCCCGTACGGGGGCGTGGATTGAAACGCATCCATCCTCAGATACATAGTGCCGTTGGTGTCGCCCCCCGTACGGGGGCGTGGATTGAAACTTTTTACTCTCCATTTTTCAATGGACATAAAACAGGTCGCCCCCCGTACGGGGGCGTGGATTGAAACCATCAGATTATTATATATGGCATATTGATCAGGAGGTCGCCCCCCGTACGGGGGCGTGGATTGAAACTGATATAAAACGTATTTTTTATTATTATGGATAGTCGCCCCCCGTACGGGGGCGTGGATTGAAACATTACATGGAGGCTTAAATGCAAATTAAAATCAGTCGCCCCCCGTACGGGGGCGTGGATTGAAACAGACAAGATGATTTAAACAGCAATGACTTTATAGGTCGCCCCCCGTACGGGGGCGTGGATTGAAACAAGCTCCTGGATATTAGAGTCAAGCTCCTCTGCTTGTCGCCCCCCGTACGGGGGCGTGGATTGAAACTTTTGTGGCAACACCATACTCAAGGATCGGCTGAGGTCGCCCCCCGTACGGGGGCGTGGATTGAAACCGCATTCCTGATGCTGATGAACTCCCGGAGATGGCGTCGCCCCCCGTACGGGGGCGTGGATTGAAACCGCATTCCTGATGCTGATGAACTCCCGGAGATGGCGGTCGCCCCCCGTACGGGGGCGTGGATTGAAACTTTAATGATATCTCCGCCAGTTAATTTTAAATCATGTCGCCCCCCGTACGGGGGCGTGGATTGAAACAAAGTATCAGGATCAAATTTACCGTCAATTAAAGGTCGCCCCCCGTACGGGGGCGTGGATTGAAACTCTACATACTGTATATGTCATGATTGCATTACTTGTCGCCCCCCGTACGGGGGCGTGGATTGAAACGCTTGACACGCACCCCATATTGCTGCTTTAATTGTAGTCGTCCCCAGCACGGGGGCGTGGATTGAAACAAGTGCAACCACACAAACTCTCTGAGGAGAAAAAAATGAACCATTTCAGACCTGCCAAGCTCACCCTCTATCTCACCTTGTTATTTTTTCTTTTAACTACAGCAGCAGATGCCGTTGGAACATATGTTGACAATGGCGCTGGCATTGTGTCCGATCAAACTACTGGCCTGATGTGGCAGAAATCTGATGATGGAGTTGAGCGGAATTTTGCTGATGCCATATTGTATGCGGAAAACCTGACCCTGGGAGATTGCAGCGATTGGCGATTGCCCACTATTGATGAGTTGCAAACTCTTCTTGATAAGAGTTATTCTCCAATGGTTGATCCTCTCTTTGAATGCAGAACGAGTCTTTACTGGTCGGGCAGTGTTGAGGCGGATAATCCCTCTTTTGCCTGGAGTCTGAATTTCTCCTATGGAAACATGAATCAGAATGCCAAGACCAATGCATTTTTTGTTCGTTGTGTCCGTTCTGGCCCTATACCTCTCTCTCCGCCAGCCACTTCAACCACAATCACATTAACAACCCCTGAAGAGATCGAAAATGCCCCTGTTCAATTTTCAATAGTTGAGAATAGAGTGGGGTTTGTAACCAATTTTCCGGCATACTCAGCACCTGTTGATATATATCTGTTGGTGCTGACACCTGCTCAGGAGCTTTTATCTGTTGATTCAAATAATAAGTTAACACAAAATCTGGTTCCATATGCCATATCTCAAATAGATGCTTTGAGAACAAGTGCGCTTGATATAGGTGAAGCATCCTCTGGTAATTACCTGTTCGGATGGTTTGTAGCACCCTCCAATCTTGGTGATATTGTGCTCAGTTTAAACGGCCTCAAATTCAATTTAGGGATATACTGGGGTGATACAGTGTATAAAACTAAAGTCTCCAACTCACTTGACATGGAGTTTAGGAGAATCAAGCCAGGGATGTTTATAATGGGGAGCCCTGTTGATGAGACAGGGAGAGTCATGAGCTACAGTGGCAGCGATGTTGACCTTGAGCTACGCCATCCGGTCACATTGACCAAGGGTTTTTACATGCAGACAACAGAGGTGACACAGGGGCAGTGGAAGGCAGTGATGGGAAATAACCCTTCTATTTTTTCCTTATGCGGGGATGATTGTCCGGTTGAGAATGTCTCATGGAATGATGTTCAGAATTTTATCGCCAAGCTCAATGGACTCTGGCAGGGTACCTACAGGCTGCCGACTGAGGCAGAGTGGGAATATGCGGCGCGGGCAGGATCGACAACTCCACTGGCCACAGGACCGACAACAGCTCTGGCCGATGGTGAAATTATCAATTCTGAGCCTGGTTGTTTCTATGAACCCAGTCTGAGTGTAATGGGATGGTATTGCAGTAATTCATATGTAGATTATGAGGGGTATCTGGATATGAGTTCATGGGGAGGACCGGATCGTGTAGGGCCCCATCCTGTAGCTCAGAAGATAGAGAACTCCTGGGGGCTGTATGACATGCATGGTAATGTCTATGAGTGGTGTCAGGATTGGATTGAGGTGTACCCGTGGTACGCTGTCACTGATCCTGATGGAACCAATGCTACCTCTGGATCCAAGATAATCAGGGGTGGCAGCTTTGCCAACACTGCTTTTGATTGCCGCTCTGCATATCGCTTTGCGCAAAAACCGGATCTTCCAAGCTTTGTAATTGGGTTCAGGCTTGTGCGCTTGTAAAAAGAGGAAAGTGAGATTGCCAGAGATGTGATTGGTATATCAATTATGCTTCTTTTATATGAAAGTCTAGGGATACAAACTGGTTGGTACCCAGTAGAGACGCAAGATCTTGCGTCTCTACAATTTTCATGCTTTGTTGTGCCTGTCAGGGCATGGCTGTTTATAGAAAAACAAAAAAAATACTCAAACTTTAAATTAGTAAAATAGATATGTATTTCAATATTTTATATGTTTTTTGATCTGTTCTGTATTGCAATTTTGCTGCTTTTATTTTTTTCTGAATATCTCTCTGGTTTCTTAAATTCAAATTGGATATTCAGAAAAACATACCAAATTGATCATCTGTGTTTGCTTGTCATGGTGCCATCCAAAGTATCAATTCCCAATTTTGCTGAAACATTTAAGGATAGAACAGCAATTCGTGTTTTTCCGAAAGGAGACTGAATTTGCTCTCTAAAAATTTAAATTGATACTTCCGTTTCTTTACAAAAAGTGCTAATCATCCTTTTAATCAAAATTATCTTTATGGGCATAATGATTCTTTAATGCTGCTTTTAACTGTGAATGGTCTCTCTTTAAATAGTGCTGTAATATGTGCCATATGGAATTTGTTAAGAAACATTGGATTAAAATTAAAGGGGTATGAATGAAGAAATTTGCATTTTTTCTTGGCGGATATGACGCTGAAATGGTGTCAATTCAAAAGATCCTGACGGAAACTGGGGAGAAAATATTTGATAATGCATTGTCCTGGAACAATGCCAAACTCTCAACTTACAAACAGGAAATGGAGAGTTTGGCCGAAGATGAAATTCCAGTATTTATAGAGCTTCAATTAGACTGCTCCTTTTCTGATAATTCAATAATCATTGATCACCACAATGAAAATGCAGGAATAGATAAAGCAACATCAATTGAACAGGTTGCTGCTCTTATTGACATCAAACTCAACAGATTTCAGCAATTGATAAGCGCTAATGATAGGGGCCACATCAGAGGCATGATGAAACTCTGCGCGACAGAAGATGAGATCCAGAAGATAAGAAGGTTTGACAGAGAAGCTCAGGGAGTAACTGAAGAGGATGAAAAACTCGCTGAGAGGTCGATCAGAGAAAGACTTGAAGTGATAGATGGTCATACTGCGATAGTGGACAGTCTGACTGAAAAGACATCTCCGATATTTGACGCACTTTATGGAAAACACACTCATATATTCATATTAACACCGGAAGGAGGGTTGAATTACAGCGGCACAGGCGAAATGGTGGACAGGCTTGATAATATCTACTCAGGATTAAGAGAAAAAGAGCCTGATTTTAAATTCTGGAAAGGGGGAGAGCTGCCTGAGAGTGGTTTTTTTGGGGCAGACAAACAGTTCAGCACAGATATGAGGAGGGTGATAACCAGTATGGTTGATGGAACACCGAACAAAATAATATCCAATCACATTTTCATGTTTCCTTTTACGATAGAGATGAAAAACGGTTGTACTGAAAATAGCAGTATGCATGACACAAAACTCTTTTTTAATAATATCACCGCATCTCTTCAGAAATCGGGGTGGTACAATAAGGCATTCAGACCTGACTCCAGTAATCTGGCATACAATGAATTCTTCTATTTTCACAAATTTGCAAGGAACGCGATTTATGACATAGGCAGTCAGTCAGAGTGCGATAATTCAAAGTACAAAGATAAACCGAATCCGCTGATCCTCTATTTCACAAGAGATACAAAAGATGGTAAATTTGAGATCACTCTGAAAACCGGGGAGACCTACTCCCTGGACCTTCAGAACATTTCTATAAGAATCTATGGCACGGAGATAGGGATACTGGTCATTGAGGCTTCTAACAAATCTCACAGGAACATTGAAGATATAATAAAGATCAATGACTATGGAAGGCGTTTATATCCCCAGTTTTTAGATGAGATTAATGGCGTAGATACCACGAAAGATGTATTTCTTGCAGATAAGATTCTGATGAAATTCAAGGGATTTGAATCTTCAGAGAGTTTTGAATTGAATGATTTCAGAAAAAGACACATTGTTGTCGCAGAATACGTCAGGAAGCTTCTTGGTGAAGATTTTACAACGGATGACTCTGGAGATTCAGTAAAAAGCCGCAGAAGACCATATTTTGTCTATTCCCCGATAATTGATGATCGTATGTATGTGGTGTGCTGGTACGGATCTGATGAATATTCTGATAAGATTAAAGAAAAAGATCTCAATGGTGATTTCTGTTATGAAGATGATCAGATGTGGTATCGTTTTATCTTTTTAGATGGAAATGACGTTAATTGTAAGCATCCTGGGATGATGAAAAGTCTCATCAGAGGAACTACTTATAAAAGGTGGGCTGGAGATGGTATTTTATATGGTATCAGCAGATACAGTCTTGTCTGTATTAGCGGTTCATCAGGTAATATAGTCAGGGGTCATATGAGAAAAATGTATGCTCAGATGGCGGTTCTTCTCCTTGCACAGAGAGCAAGCATTCTGCAATTTTCCAATAGAGTTGCTCATATAAGTAAGCAGATAGAGATGCTTTCAATTATAAAAGAGAATAATGAAGTTGAGTGCATAGCCTCACAGGTTGAAACACTTCATGCTGAATACATCCGTTTTGTCAACAGTCTCTGGTTTACTGAAGTGACTCCACAGGAGCAGGGGATTGAGATGTACGAAATGGCATTGGATATCATGGATCTTAAAACCAGTGTGGCTGATCTGAAGAGTGAAATAAAAGAGCTGTATGAATTTGTCAGCCTCTCAAATGAGCGTGCCAGCAACCGGCAGATGAATACGCTTACCATATTGGGTGCGGTTTCGCTGCCTCTTGTGGTTACTACCGGTTTTTTCGGAATGAATCTGGCTTTTATTGACCCAGGTATATCTGAAGCTAAATGGTTAGCATGGATTGTAAGTGTGGGGTTGTTTACTGGTGCATCTTTTTTGTGTTTCAGATGGATGAAGGGATATCTGAAGAATATGAAAGCCCAAATGGTATTGAAAGAGCTGAAGTGTTCAAAGCTTTTTTATCCATTGGAATGCATAATTGAAAAATGTTGTAAAAACAAGGAGGGATGATGGCATCTTATTTACTGCGAGTAGAAGGAGTGAACCTGTATAATTTTATTCAGGATACTCTGAATCTAAATGTTATCAGAGGTTCAGGTCTGATTCTTTTGAACACTGTTCAGAAAATACAGAAGAGCTTTCCTTACTTATCTTCAATCAGCACTGGGGCATCAATTGGACTTTTTTCCTTTGATGCAGATACTCCTGAAAAAGCGTCAGACATAAGAGATGAAGTATCAAAATTTTTAACTTCAGATAACCATTCTAAATATGCAACTTTTGTTGTTGATATGCAGGCGGTAGATAATACAGCAGTAGAAAAGGATAACTTTATGTGCGCTTATGAATATGTTATCTCAAGAAACAGATGGCGTCAGTTTCAGCAACCTACTGTTGTTTTACCAGAATCTAACAGTGTTTTAGGTATAGATACACCTTGCGACTTAGATAATTTGAGACCCGCTGTTGAGTACAGCAGGGAAATTAAGAAGAAGGTATCACAATCAGTCGCCAGAAGATATGAATATGGAAAAAATGAAAGCAGCAGTTCTACAGCAGACTGTC